>OIEV01000883.1_pt1 | contig 16301 bp, 19 predicted proteins | sample 1581881 | NCBI WGS metagenome assembly OIEV01 (sample SAMN03279760, study PRJEB24777) | human gut metagenome | isolation source: fecal sample PR121 from 1 month old male Malay infant, vaginally delivered... | place: Singapore | collected 2005-09-16 | reverse complement strand
TATATCGTTGGATATTACAGCGCACTAAGACCGCACGAATATAATGGTGGGTTACCACCAAACGAATCGGAAAATCGATACTGGAAAAAACTCTAACTCGGTGGCCAGTTTTTGTTGACCACTTCATGGCTGACGAGGAATGATGGAAGAAGGCGTTGTATGCCACACAACGCCTCACTGTTCATTTCTTCTTTTTCTCTGGTGGAACCCGATGAATAAGAGTTGCACTGGTTTCCGATGAGATGGCGATATACTCGGGCAAAGTATGCTGGCAGTTTTCCAACTGGTCAAAAATACCTGCTCTCGTCTGTTGCAATGCCTGCAGCATGCGGCGGCAATGCGCCTTGCTTTTACTAACCATCTTTCCTTCCTCTATCAGTCGCTGCGTGAACTCATCATGGAATACCAGGTAAATGCGGATGTTATCGGTTTTGGCTACGCAGCATAGTACAAAACGGACAGGTGCATCCCGGGACGGGGGAGGCGTCACATGTCCCTGTGATGGTTGTTCCGGGTAATGTACTGTGTGGGGCATAAAAATGTCCGATAATTTTACTTTCTACCGCAGTTAGTTGATTCGTTGGTCCTGGTAGCACATTGGGCGAGGATTTAAATGCCAGGCAACTGAAGGATGATGTCGCAAGGGAGATAGCGAGAATATTTCTGATTTTCATTTGATGATGCCTCTGTGTGAAATGACGGTAAACGACGCACTTGTGCCGGCACATAATAGCAAGCACCATAATAGATCAGATTCGATTCTTGCTGTAAGTGATAATTATTCTCGTTTTCGGGTCCTTTCCGGTGATCCGACAGGTTACGGGGCGGCGACCTCGCGGTTTTTCACTATTTATGAAAATTTTTCAGGGAAAATCGTGTCGGTACTTCTCGAATATAACTTTTTGTTTTTTTTAATATTGCATCCGTAAAGGTCCGACATGAAAGTGTCCGAAAATGCCTTTTTCTGGCGTTTTCATGTCGGGCCTTGTATTTGATAATGGGTTGTTTTCATGAAGGTTAATAAAAAGAGGCTTGCCGAAATTTTCAACGTGGACCCGCGGACGATTGAACGCTGGCAGTCTCAGGGACTCCCTTGCGCCTCCAAAGGTAGTAAGGGCATTGAATCTGTATTTGATACTGCCATGGCAATTCAGTGGTATGCGCAGAGGGAAACTGATATCGAAAACGAAAAGCTCCGCAAAGAACTGGCCGATTTGCGTGCGGCAGCGGAGTCAGATTTACAACCCGGCACCATTGACTATGAACGCTACCGGCTCACAAAAGCGCAGGCAGATGCGCAGGAACTGAAAAATGCCCGTGAAGACGGAGTAGTGCTGGAAACTGAACTGTTTACCTTCATTCTGCAACGTGTGGCACAGGAGATTTCGGGGATACTTGTGCGTGTGCCGTTGACATTACAGCGTAAATATCCGGACATTTCACCATCACACCTTGATGTGGTGAAAACTGAAATCGCGAAAGCCTCCAATGTTGCAGCTAAGGCCGGTGAAAACGTGGGCGGGTGGATCGATGATTTCAGACGCGCAGAAGGCAGCTAATGCAGCCGGTGCGATAGCTACAGGGCTTTTATCTCTCATTATTCCTGTTCCACTGACGACAGTTCAGTGGGCCAATAAACATTATTACCTTCCTAAAGAGTCGTCTTATACCCCGGGGCGATGGGAAACACTGCCGTTTCAGGTTGGCATCATGAACTGTATGGGCAACGATTTGATTCGCACTGTTAACCTGATTAAATCTGCCCGTGTTGGTTATACAAAGATGTTGCTGGGAGTGGAGGCTTATTTTATTGAGCATAAATCACGCAACAGCCTTCTTTTTCAGCCCACGGACTCAGCTGCTGAAGATTTTATGAAATCTCATGTTGAGCCAACGATAAGGGATGTTCCTGCATTGCTGGAGCTGGCTCCATGGTTCGGAAGAAAACACCGCGATAATACGCTCACCCTGAAGCGTTTTTCCTCCGGTGTGGGTTTCTGGTGTCTGGGGGGAGCGGCAGCAAAAAACTACCGTGAAAAATCCGTGGATGTGGTTTGTTATGACGAGCTTTCCTCGTTCGAACCGGATGTTGAAAAAGAGGGTTCGCCAACCCTGCTGGGGGATAAACGTATTGAGGGCTCTGTATGGCCAAAATCCATTCGCGGCTCGACGCCTAAAATCAAAGGCTCCTGCCAGATCGAAAAAGCCGCTAACGAGTCGGCACACTTCATGCGTTTTTATGTGCCCTGTCCGCACTGTGGGGAGGAGCAGTATCTGAAATTTGGCGATGATGCCTCGCCTTTCGGTCTTAAGTGGGAGAAGAATAAGCCAGAAAGTGTTTTCTACCTTTGTGAGCATCATGGCTGTGTGATCCATCAGTCTGAGCTTGACCAGAGTAACGGGCGGTGGATCTGTGAAAACACGGGCATGTGGACTCGTGACGGTCTGACATTTTTCAGCGCCGCGGATAATGAAATTCCGCCGCCGCGCTCCATCACATTCCATATCTGGACGGCGTACAGTCCGTTCACCACCTGGGTACAGATTGTCTATGACTGGCTGGATGCACTGAAAGATCCCAACGGCCTGAAAACCTTTGTGAACACCACGCTGGGCGAGACCTGGGAAGAGGCTGTGGGCGAAAAACTCGATCACCAGGTGCTGATGGATAAGGTTGTGCGTTACACGGCGGCGGTGCCTGCCCGGGTGGTTTATCTGACGGCGGGCATTGACTCGCAGCGAAACCGTTTTGAGATGTATGTCTGGGGATGGGCTCCGGGAGAGGAAGCCTTTCTGGTGGATAAAATCATCATTATGGGGCGTCCCGATGAGGAAGAGACGCTGTTACGTGTGGATGTGGCGATCAACAAAAAATACCGCCATGCAGACGGAACCGAAATGACCATTTCCCGTGTCTGCTGGGACACCGGGGGGATCGATGGCGAAATTGTCTATCAGAGGTCAAAAAAACACGGTGTTTTCCGGGTGCTGCCGGTAAAAGGTGCATCTGTTTATGGCAAGCCGGTGATCACCATGCCAAAAACCCGCAATCAGCGGGGCGTGTATCTGTGCGAAGTGGGGACGGACACCGCAAAAGAAATTCTCTATGCCCGTATGAAAGCCGATCCCACGCCTGTGGATGAAGCCACGTCGTATGCTATCCGTTTTCCTGATGATCCGGAGATTTTTTCGCAGACAGAGGCGCAGCAACTGGTCGCGGAAGAGCTTGTGGAGAAGTGGGAAAAAGGAAAGATGCGTCTGCTGTGGGATAACAAAAAGCGGCGTAACGAAGCGCTGGACTGCCTGGTGTATGCCTACGCGGCATTACGTGTGTCCGTGCAACGCTGGCAGCTTGATCTGGCTGTACTGGCAAAATCCCGGGAAGAAGAGACGACCCGGCCAACCCTTAAAGAACTGGCAGCGAAGCTGTCCGGAGGAGTGAATGGTTACAGTCGCTGAACTGCAGGCGCTGCGTCAGGCGCGCCTTGATTTATTAACCGGTAAACGGGTGGTGTCTGTCCAGAAAGATGGTCGCAGAATTGAATATACGGCAGCTTCTCTGGATGAGCTTAACCGGGCGATCAATGATGCGGAGTCGGTACTGGGGACAACCCGGTGTCGCCGTCGTCCGCTGGGAGTGAGGTTATGAAACGAACGCCTGTCCTGATTGATGTGAACGGCGTTCCGCTTCGTGAGAGTCTCAGCTACAACGGGGGCGGTGCAGGATTTGGCGGGCAAATGGCTGAGTGGTTGCCACCGGCGCAGAGTGCCGATGCGGCCCTGCTGCCCGCGTTGCGTCTGGGGAATGCCCGGGCAGATGATCTGGTGCGCAATAACGGAATAGCGGCTAATGCGGTGGCTCTGCATAAGGATCACATTGTCGGGCATATGTTTCTGATCAGCTACCGTCCGAACTGGCGCTGGCTGGGGATGCGGGAGACCGCAGCAAAAAGCTTTGTCGATGAGGTGGAGGCGGCCTGGTCGGAATACGCCGAAGGGATGTTTGGCGAGATCGACGTGGAAGGAAAACGCACGTTCACGGAATTTATCCGTGAAGGTGTGGGCGTTCATGCGTTTAACGGCGAAATCTTTGTGCAGCCGGTCTGGGATACGGAAACCACGCAGTTATTCCGTACGCGTTTTAAAGCCGTGAGTCCGAAACGGGTGGACACGCCTGGACACGGTATGGGGAACCGTTTTCTGCGGGCCGGTGTGGAGGTCGATCGATATGGCCGTGCCGTCGCGTACCATATCTGTGAGGATGATTTTCCGTTCTCTGGTAGTGGACGATGGGAACGGATCCCGCGTGAACTTCCCACCGGGCGTCCGGCCATGCTGCATATTTTCGAGCCGGTGGAGGACGGGCAGACCCGTGGGGCTAATCAGTTTTACAGCGTCATGGAACGGCTGAAGATGCTCGATTCCCTGCAGGCAACACAGCTTCAGTCGGCCATAGTGAAGGCGATGTATGCAGCGACGATTGAAAGTGAACTTGATACCGAAAAGGCCTTTGAATATATCGCCGGCGCGCCACAGGAGCAGAAGGATAATCCGCTTATTAATATTCTGGAGAAGTTTTCCAGCTGGTATGACACGAATAACGTGACACTGGGCGGTGTCAAAATTCCGCACCTTTTCCCTGGTGATGATCTGAAACTACAGACTGCGCAGGATTCAGACAATGGATTTTCTGCGCTTGAACAGGCGCTGCTGCGGTATATCGCCGCCGGTCTTGGCGTTTCCTACGAACAGTTGTCCCGTGATTACTCGAAGGTCAGTTACTCAAGTGCCCGCGCCTCCGCCAATGAGTCGTGGCGCTATTTTATGGGGCGGCGAAAATTTATTGCGGCCCGGCTGGCCACGCAGATGTTTTCCTGCTGGCTGGAAGAGGCACTTCTTCGGGGGATTATTCGTCCGCCACGGGCACGGTTTGATTTTTATCAGGCGCGATCAGCCTGGTCACGGGCTGAGTGGATTGGAGCCGGAAGAATGGCCATTGACGGGCTCAAGGAGGTTCAGGAATCAGTGATGCGCATTGAGGCCGGACTGAGCACGTATGAGAAAGAGCTGGCGCTGATGGGCGAGGATTATCAGGACATTTTCCGCCAGCAGGTCAGGGAATCTGCAGAGCGGGAAAAAGCCGGACTCTCACGTCCGGTGTGGATAGCGCAGGCGTATCAGCAGCAGATAGCGGAGAGTCGCAGGCCGGAAGAGGAGACAACACCACGTGAGACGTAATCTTTCACACATTATTGCAGCAGCATTCAATGAACCGCTGCTTCTGGAGCCCGCCTATGCGCGGGTTTTCTTTTGCGCGCTGGGGCGCGAGATGGGGGCAGCAAGTCTTTCGGTACCGCAACAGCAGGTACAGCTTGATGCTCCCGGGATGCTGGCTGAAACGGACGAGTACATGGCCGGAGGTAAACGACCGGCCCGTGTTTACCGGGTGGTGAACGGTATTGCGGTACTGCCGGTGACCGGCACGCTGGTGCACCGGCTGGGGGGGATGCGGCCATTTTCCGGAATGACTGGCTATGACGGCATTGTCGCCTGTCTTCAGCAGGCAATGGCAGATAGCCAGGTGCGGGGCATACTGCTGGACATTGACAGTCCGGGCGGGCAGGCCGCCGGCGCGTTTGACTGCGCTGACATGATTTACCGCCTCCGGCAGCAGAAGCCGGTCTGGGCACTGTGTAATGACACGGCCTGTTCTGCGGCCATGCTGCTGGCGTCGGCCTGCTCCCGACGGCTGGTTACCCAGACATCCCGTATCGGCTCCATTGGCGTGATGATGAGCCATGTCAGCTATGCCGGTCATCTGGCGCAGGCCGGTGTGGATATCACGCTGATTTACTCAGGGGCGCACAAGGTGGATGGCAATCAGTTTGAAGCGTTGCCGGCAGAGGTTCGCCAGGACATGCAGCAGCGGATTGATGCGGCGCGCCGGATGTTTGCCGAAAAAGTGGCGATGTATACCGGTCTGTCTGTTGATGCAGTCACGGGAACAGAGGCCGCTGTTTTTGAAGGTCAGTCCGGCATTGAGGCCGGGCTGGCGGATGAATTAATCAATGCGTCGGATGCCATCAGTGTGATGGCCACGGCGCTGAACAGTAATGTCAGAGGAGGCACTATGCCGCAATTAACTGCAACGGAAGCCGCCGCGCAGGAGAACCAGCGAGTGATGGGGATCCTGACATGCCAGGAAGCGAAAGGACGTGAACAGCTTGCCACGATGCTGGCAGGACAACAGGGCATGAGCGTTGAACAGGCCCGGGCGATTCTGGCCGCGGCGGCACCGCAGCAGCCGGTGGCATCCACGCAGAGTGAAGCCGATCGCATTATGGTGTGTGAAGAAGCGAACGGTCGTGAACAACTGGCGGCAACGCTGGCGGCGATGCCGGAGATGACGGTGGAAAAAGCCCGCCCGATCCTGGCTGCTTCACCGCAGGCGGATGCCGGACCATCACTCCGTGATCAGATCATGGCACTGGATGAGGCAAAAGGGGCTGAGGCGCAGGCTGAACAGCTGGCTGCCTGCCCGGGAATGACAGTGGAGAGCGCCCGGGCTGTGCTGGCTGCGGGATCAGGTAAGGCCGAACCGGTCTCTGCATCCACAACCGCCCTGTTTGAACATTTCATGGCGAATCATTCACCGGCAGCGGTGCGGGGTGGCGTGTCACAGACGTCAGCAGACGGTGATGCGGACGTGAAAATGCTCATGGCCATGCCATGAAGTCAGTGCTGACCATCAATATGAGGTTTTAACAAAATGGTGACGAAAACCATCACTGAACAGCGTGCGGAAGTACGTATTTTTGCCGGTAATGATCCGGCTCATACCGCCACAGGCAGCAGCGGGATTTCTTCTGCAACACCGGCTCTGACGCCCCTGATGCTGGATGAAGCCACCGGGAAACTGGTGGTCTGGGATGGACAGAAAGCCGGTAGTGCGGTTGGCATACTGGTACTGCCGCTTGAAGGCACAGAGACGGCGCTGACGTATTACAAGTCGGGGACCTTTGCGACGGAGGCAATCCGCTGGCCTGACAGTGTGGATGAACACAAAAAGGCAAATGCCTTTGCCGGCACAGCCCTGAGTCACGCGGCGCTGCCGTAACACGTTATCAGGCCACCATGGTGACCTGACTGATTTCTGAATGAAAGGAACTGATTTATGGGATTGTTTACGACCCGCCAGTTACTCGGTTATACCGAACAAAAAGTGAAATTCCGTGCGCTGTTTCTGGAGCTGTTTTTCCGCCGTACGGTGAATTTCCACACCGAAGAGGTGATGCTGGACAAAATTACCGGAAAAACGCCGGTGGCGGCCTATGTCTCCCCGGTTGTTGAAGGAAAAGTGCTTCGCCATCGCGGTGGTGAAACCCGCGTGTTACGTCCGGGCTACGTCAAGCCGAAACACGAATTTAATTACCAGCAGGCGGTTGAGCGCCTTCCTGGTGAAGATCCGGCTCAGCTGAACGACCCGGCCTACCGTCGTCTGCGTATCATTACCGATAACCTCAAACAGGAAGAGCACGCCATTGTCCAGGTGGAAGAAATGCAGGCGGTGAATGCCGTGCTGTATGGCAAATACACCATGGAAGGGGAGCAGTTTGATACTGTCGAGGTGGATTTCGGGCGCTCTGAAGGAAATAACATTGAGCAGGCTGACGGTAAAAAATGGTCTGAGCAGGACCGTGATACGTTTGATCCGACGCATGATATTGACCTCTACTGCGATCAGGCCAGCGGCCTTGTGAATATCGCCATTATGGACGGTACGGTCTGGCGTCTGCTGAATGGCTTTAAGCTGTTCCGCGAAAAACTGGATACCCGTCGCGGCTCAAATTCACAACTCGAAACGGCAGTGAAAGATCTGGGCGCAGTGGTGTCCTTCAAGGGGTATTACGGCGATCTGGCCATTGTGGTGGCGAAAACGTCTTATGTGGCAGAGGACGGTACCGAAAAACGTTATCTGCCGGAGGGCATGCTGGTGTTGGGGAATACGGCGGCAGAGGGGATTCGTTGCTATGGTGCCATTAAGGATGCACAGGCGTTGTCTGAAGGAGTGGTGGCTTCTTCCCGTTACCCGAAACACTGGCTGACCGTGGGCGATCCGTCCTGTGAATTCACCATGACGCAGTCCGCTCCGCTGATGGTGCTGCCGGATCCGGATGAGTTTGTGGTGGTACAGGTGAAATAATCCGTGAGCGGGGGCGAAATGCCCCCGTGTCTTTTTTCACAGGAGGCTGAGATGGCAACAAAAGAAGAAAATCTGAATCGTCTTCGTCAACTGGCTGACCTGCTGGGGCGCGAGGCGGATATGTCGGGGAGTGCTGCGGATATTGCTCAACGTGTGTCTGAGTGGGAAGAGGAGCTTGCTGTTTCCCCGGAGGGCATTATGCACTCTGATGAGAGCGGGGCTGATCAAAATCACACAGACGATGGTGAGCAGTTGAACAACACGGATGCTCCGGATGATGTTAAAGCCGTCCGGGTACGGAAGTGCCTGCAAGTAATGGGGTATTGCCCGGAGACAGGTCGTCCCGTTGAGCTGGCGTTACGGGGTATGCGTGTTCTGGTGCCATCATCACTGGCAACGGCCATGATACAGCACGGAACGGCTGAATATGCGTGATTTTCAGAATGCCTTTGATGCTGCCCTCGCCGGGGTAGACAGTACGATCGTTGAAGTGATGGGGCTCTGTGCGCAGTTCACCTCGGGGGCACAGTGTGGCAGCGAAGTTCAGGGGGTTTTTGATGATCCGGAGTCGCTGGGGTTTGCCGGTGGCGGGGTCCGTATTGAAGGAAGCAGCCCGTCATTATTTGTGCGGACGGATACGGTTCGTGCCGTGCGGCGTGGTGACACGCTGACCATTAATGGTGAGATATTCTGGGTGGATCGTGTTTCTCCGGATGACGGGGGCAGCTGTTATCTCTGGCTCAACCGTGGTCAACCACCCGCAGTTAACCGGCGACGATAAACGCAGGGTGAAATTATGGCGATAAAAGGGCTTGATCAGGCGATTGACAATCTGAGCCGGGTTCGTAAAAACGCCATTCCGGCGGCTTCAGCAATGGCCATTAACCGCGTGGCCACAACGGCGATTAATCAGTCTTCATCACAGGTTGCCCGGGAGACAAAGGTTCGCCGGAAACTGGTTAAGGAACGGTCCAGACTGAAACGGGCGACGGTCAGAAATCCGAATGCCAGAATTATCGTTAACCGCGGTGATCTCCCTGTGATTAAGCTGGGGATCAGGATGCTGGGGCGTCGCCCGAACAGCATACTTAAAGCCGGTCAGCATCGGTATCAGCGGGCATTTATTCAGAGATTAAAAAATGGTCGCTGGCATGTCATGCAGCGTGTGGCCGGGAAAAACCGTTACCCCATTGATGTGGTGAAAATCCCGATGGCGGCCCCACTGAAACAGGCATTTGATGAGAATGTTGACCGTATCCGGCGTGAACGCCTGCCTAAAGAACTGGCATACGCGCTGAAACAACAACTGAGGATTGCAATAAAACGATGAAACACACTGACATTCGTGCCGCAGTGCTGGATGCACTCGAGCAGCATGAACACGGGGCGACGCTGTTTGATGGTCGCCCCGTTGTTTTTGACGAAGAGGATTTTCCTGCGATCGCGGTTTATCTGACGGATGCAGAGTATACCGGTGAAGAGCTGGATGCAGATACCTGGCGGGCCACGCTGCATATTGAGGTGTTTTTACCGGCACAGGTACCGGATTCAGAGCTTGATCAGTGGATGGAAAGCCGGATTTACCCGGCGATGACCGCGATCCCGGCACTGGCAGGACTGATTACCACGATGGTTACGCAGGGCTATGAGTATCGTCGTGATGACGATATGGCGTTATGGAGTTCTGCAGATCTGACTTATTCCATTACATACGAGATGTGAGGACGATATGGCAACACCAAATCCCCTTGAGCCGGTAAAAGGTGCCGGTACCACTCTGTGGGTTTACAACGGCAAGGGTGATGCTTATGCAAACCCGTTGTCAGACGATGACTGGCAGCGACTGGCTAAGGTGAAGGATCTGACGCCGGGCGAGATGACGGCAGAATCCTACGATGATAACTACCTGGATGATGAAGACGCGGACTGGACCGCGACCGGGCAGGGGCAGAAATCTGCAGGTGATACCAGTTTTACGCTGGCCTGGAAACCGGGAGAGGAAGGCCAGAAAGGGCTTATAGGCTGGTTTGAAAGCGGCGATGTCCGGGCCTATAAAATCCGTTTTCCGAATGGCACGGTGGATGTGTTTCGTGGCTGGGTCAGCAGTATCGGTAAGGCCGTGACGGCGAAAGAAGTGATCACCCGCACGGTGAAAGTCACTAACGTGGGTAAACCTTCTGTAGCGGAAGAACGCAGCAAAATTACGCCGGTCAGTGCGATTAAGGTGACGCCGACATCCGGTACGGTGGCAAAAGGGAAAACAACCACCCTGACGGTTTCTTTTGAGCCGGAAAGTGCAACCGACAAGACGTTCAGAGCGGTTTCCGCCGATCCGTCGAAAGCCACCATTAGTGTGAAAGATATGACAATTACGGTAAACGGCGTGGCGACAGGTAAGGTGCAGATCCCTGTGGTGAGCGGAAATGGTCAGTTCGCCGCAGTGGCTGAAGTCACCGTTACTGAAGCGGGCGCTGCAGGGTAAACGGAGGTAATACATGTTTCTGAAAACAGAACAATTTGAATATAACGGTGTGTCTGTCACGCTTTCCGAATTGTCTGCGCTGCAGCGTATCGAGCATCTTGCCCTCCTGAAACGGCGTGCAGAACAGGCAGAATCCTGCGGCAACCTGCAGGTAAGCGTGGAAGATCTCGTCAGAACCGGCGCGTTTCTGGTGGCGATGTCCCTGTGGCATAACCATCCACAGAAAACGCAGTCACCGTCAATGAATGAGGCCGTGATGAAGATAGAGCAGGAAGTGCTCACCACCTGGCCTGCCGATGCCATTGCCCGGGCGGAAGACGTGGTGTTGTGCCTGTCCGGGATGATCGAAGCTGTTCGTCCGGATACTGATATTACTGAAGTGGCGAAAAATAACACGCTGACTGATGATGATTTTTCTGCGGGAAAGTCTTCGACGGCGAGCTGAACTTTGCCCTCAGACTGGCGCGTGAGATGGGGAGACCCGACTGGCGCGCCATGCTTGCCGGGATGACATCCACCGAATATGCCGACTGGCACCGTTTTTACCGCACGCATTATTTTCAGGATACCCAGCTGGATATGCATTTTTCCGGGCTGACGTACGCTGTACTCAGCCTGTTTTTTTGCGATCCGGATATGCATCCCTCTGATTTCAGTCTGCTTGTCCCCCGGCATGAGGAAGAGCAGGTGGAGAGGCCGGATGAGGACAAAATGCTGATGCAGAAAGCGGCAGGACTTGCCGGAGGCGTCCGGTTCGGTGGGGACGGAGGGCGCGATATTTTATCGTCTGCGGATGTGGCGGATGTCATGGTGGATGATGCCGCATTAATGATGGCTTCAGCGGGGATTCCGGGAGGTGTGAGATATGTCCCAGCCGGTTGGTGATCTTGTTATTGACCTGAGTCTGGATGCTGTCCGTTTCGATGAGCAGATGAGCCGGGTAAGGCGTCATTTTTCAGGTCTGGATACCGACGCCAGAAAAACCGCCAGTGCTGTTGAACAGGGCCTGAGCCGCCAGGCGCTGGCTGCACAAAAAGCCGGGATTTCCGTCGGGCAGTATAAAGCGGCCATGCGAACCCTGCCCGCACAGTTTACGGATATCGCCACGCAGCTTGCCGGTGGTCAGAATCCCTGGTTGATCCTGCTGCAACAGGGCGGTCAGGTGAAGGACTCCTTCGGCGGGATGATCCCCATGTTCAGGGGGCTTGCCGGTGCGATCACCCTGCCGATGGTCGGGGTCACCTCGCTGGCGGTGGCGACAGGTGCGCTGGCGTACGCCTGGTACCAGGGCGACGCCACGCTTTCAGAATTTAATAAAACGCTGGTCCTTTCCGGCAATCAGGCCGGACTGACTGCCGATCGTATGCTGACGCTCTCAAGAGCCGGGCAGGCAGCAGGGCTGACGTTTAACCAGGCGAGAGAGTCACTGGCAGCCCTGGTGAATGCCGGTGTGCGTGGTGGTGAACAGTTTGATGCCATCAACCAGAGTGTCGCGCGTTTTGCGTCTGCATCCGGTGTGGAGGTGGATAAAGTCGCTGAAGCCTTCGGGAAGCTGACCACTGACCCGACGTCGGGACTGATGGCGATGGCGCGCCAGTTCCGTAACGTGACGGCAGAGCAGATTGCGTATGTTGCACAGCTGCAGCGTTCCGGAGACGAGGCCGGGGCATTGCAGGCGGCGAACGATATCGCCACGAAAGGCTTTGATGAGCAGACCCGTCGCCTGAAAGAAAACATGGGAACACTGGAGACCTGGGCGGATAAAACAGGGAAGGCATTCAAATCGATGTGGGATGCCATTCTGGATATCGGTCGTCCGGAATCCTCAGCGGATATGCTCGCCAGTGCGCAGAAGGCATTTGATGAGGCGGATAAAAAATGGCAGTGGTACCAGAGCCGGAGCCAGCGCCGGGGAAAGACCTCCTCTTTTCGTGCGAACCTTCAGGGGGCATGGGATGACCGGGAAAATGCCCGTCTGGGTCTGGCAGCGGCCACGCTGCAGTCGGATATGGAAAAAGCCGGTGAACTGGCGGCAAGGGACAGGGCTGAGCGTGAGTCGTCACAGCTGAAGTATACCGGAGAGGCGCAGAAGGCGTATGAGCGCCTGCAGACGCCGCTGGATAAATATACCGCCCGTCAGAAAGAGCTGAATAAGGCCCTGAAAGACGGAAAAATCCTGCAGGCGGATTACAACACGCTGATGGCGTCGGCAAAAAAGGATTATGAATCGACGCTGAAAAAGCCGTCAGGTGTGAAGGTGTCTGCCGGTGAGCGCCAGGAAGACCGGGCGCATGCAGCCCTGCTGGCGCTTGAAACCGAGCTCAGGACGCTGGAAAAACACAGCGGTGTGAATGAGAAAATCAGCCAGCAGCGCCGGGATTTATGGGAAGCGGAAAGTCAGTATGTGGTCCTGAAAGAGGCCGCCACGAAACGGCAGTTATCTGAGCAGGAAAAATCCCTGCTGGCTCATGAGAAAGAGACGCTGGAGTACAAACGCCAGCTGGCTGAGCTGGGAGACAAGATTGAACACCAGAAGCGGCTGAATGAGCTGGCACAGCAGGCGGCGCGGTTTGAACAGCAGCAAAGCGCGAAGCAGGCGGCAATCAGCGCAAAAGCCCGCGGCCTCACCGACCGTCAGGCGCAGCGGGAGTCGGAAGAGCAGCGCCTTCGTGAGGTGTACGGTGATAATCCGGCTGCGCTGGCGAAGGCCACATCGGCACTGAAGAACACCTGGTCTGCGGAGGAGCAGCTTCGTGGAAGCTGGATGGCCGGGATGAAGTCCGGCTGGGGAGAGTGGGCGGAAAGTGCGACGGACAGTTTTTCGCAGGTTAAAAGTGTGGCCACGCAGACCTTTGACGGTATTGCACAGAATATGGCGGCGATGCTGACCGGCAGCGAACAGAACTGGCGGGGATTCACCCGTTCCGTGCTGTCCATGATGACAGAAATTCTGCTTAAGCAGGCAATGGTGGGGATTGTCGGGAGTATCGGCAGCGCTATTGGCGGGGCTGTTGGTGGCGGCGCATCCGCGTCAGGCGGTACAGCCATTCAGGCCGCCGCGGCGAAATTCCATTTTGCAACCGGAGGATTTACGGGAACCGGCGGCAAATATGAGCCAGCGGGGATTGTTCACCGTGGTGAATTTGTCTTCACAAAGGAGGCAACCAGCCGGATTGGCGTGGGGAATCTCTATCGGCTGATGCGCGGCTATGCCACCGGTGGTTATGTCGGTACACCGGGCAGTCTGGCTGACAGCCGGTCGCAGGCGTCCGGGACGTTTGAGCAGAATAACCATGTGGTGATTAACAACGACGGCACGAACGGGCAGATAGGTCCGGCTGCTCTGAAGGCGGTGTATGACATGGCCCGCAAGGGTGCCCGTGATGAAATTCAGACACAGATGCGTGATGGTGGACTGTTCTCCGGAGGTGGACGATGAAAACCTTCCGCTGGAAAGTGAAACCCGGGATGGATGTGACATCGGCTCCTTCCGTCAGGGAGGTGCGCTTTGGTGATGGCTATTCCCAGCGTGCGCCTGCCGGGCTGAACGCTGACCTGAAAACGTACAGCGTGACGCTGTCTGTCTCCCGTGAGGAGGCCACGGCGCTGGAGTCGTTTCTGGCTGAGCACGGGGGCTGGAAGGCCTTTCTGTGGACGCCGCCTTATGGTTACAGGCAGATAAAGGTGACCTGCGCAAAATGGTCGTCGCGGGTCAGTATGCTGCGTGTTGAGTTCAGCGCAGAGTTTGAACAGGTGGTGAACTGATGCAGGATATCCGGCAGGAAACATTGAATGAATGCACCCGTGCGGAGCAGTCGGCCAGCGTGGTGCTCTGGGAAATCGATCTGACAGAGGTCGGTGGAGAACGTTATTTTTTCTGTAATGAGCAGAACGAAAAAGGTGAGCCGGTCACCTGGCAGGGGCGACAGTATCAGCCGTATCCCATTCAGGGGAGTAGTTTTGAACTGAATGGCAAAGGCACCAGTACGCGCCCCACGCTGACGGTTTCTAACCTGTACGGTATGGTCACCGGGATGGTGGAAGATCTGCAGAGTCTGGTCGGCGGAACGGTGGTCAGGCGTAAGGTTTACGCCCGTTTTCTGGATGCGGTGAACTTCGTCAACGGAAACAGCGACGCCGATCCGGAGCAGGAGGTGATCAGCCGCTGGCGCATCGAGCAGTGCAGCGAACTGAGTGCGGTCAGTGCCTCCTTTGTACTGTCCACACCGACGGAAACGGATGGTGCCGTTTTTCCGGGGCGCATCATGCTGGCTAATACCTGCACCTGGACCTATCGCGGTGATGAGTGCGGTTATCACGGTCCGGCAGTCGCGGATGAATATGACCAGCCGACGTCCGATATCACGAAGGATAAATGCAGCAAATGCCTGAGCGGCTGTAAGTTTCGCAATAACGTCGGCAACTTTGGCGGCTTCCTTTCCATTAACAAACTTTCGCAGTAATCCCATGACAGAGACAGAATCAGCGATTCTGGCGCACGCCCGGCGATGTGCGCCAGCGGAGTCGTGCGGCTTCGTGGTAAGCACGCCGGAGGGGGAAAGATATTTCCCCTGCGTGAATATCTCCGGTGAGCCGGAGGCGTATTTCCGGATGGCTCCGGAGGACTGGCTGCAGGCAGAGATGCAGGGTGAGATTGTGGCGCTGGTCCACAGCCACCCCGGTGGTCTGCCCTGGCTGAGTGAGGCTGACCGGCGGCTGCAGGTGCAGAGCGATTTGCCGTGGTGGCTGGTCTGCCGGGGGGCGATTCACAAGTTCCGCTGTGTGCCGCATCTCACCGGGCGGCGCTTTGAGTACGGGGTGACAGACTGTTACACACTGTTCCGGGATGCTTACCATCTGGCGGGGATTGAGATGCCGGATTTTCATCGCGGGGATGACTGGTGGCGTCACGGTCAGAATCTCTATCTTGACAATATGGAGGCTACTGGTTTTTACCGTGTCGCACTGACAGAGGCGCAGCCGGGCGATGTGCTGCTGTGCTGTTTTGGTTCATCGGTGCCGAATCACGCCGCCATTTACTGCGGCGACGGTGAGCTGCTGCACCATATTCCTGAACAACTGAGTAAACGAGAGAGGTATACCGACAAATGGCAGCGACGCACACACTCCCTCTGGCGTCACCGGGAATGGCACGCATCTGCCTTTACGGGGATTTGCAACGATTTGGCCGCCGCATCGACCTTCGTGTGAAAACGGGGGCTGAAGCCATCCGGGCACTGGCCACACAGCTCCCGGCGTTTCGTCAGAAACTGAGCGATGGCTGGTATCAGGTACGGATTGCCGGGCGGGATGCAGGAGAAACCGAATTATCATCCCGTCTTAATGAGCCGCTGGCAAATGGTGCCGTGATCCACATCGTGCCGCGTCTTGCGGGAGCAAAAAGTGGCGGTGTGTTTCAGGCGGTGCTGGGTGCGGCGTTGATTGCTACGGCAATCTGGATGCCGGGGATCAGTATCGCTTTCAGTGACATTCTCTTTTCAATGGGTGCGGCGATGACGCTTGGTGGGGTGGCGCAGATGCCGGCACCGAAAGCCAGAACTCCCCGGACACAGACAACGGGTAACGGGAAACAGAACACCCATTTCTCCTCACTGG
>OIEV01000842.1_pt1 | contig 17128 bp, 8 predicted proteins | sample 1581881 | NCBI WGS metagenome assembly OIEV01 (sample SAMN03279760, study PRJEB24777) | human gut metagenome | isolation source: fecal sample PR121 from 1 month old male Malay infant, vaginally delivered... | place: Singapore | collected 2005-09-16 | reverse complement strand
GTGTATCTTTATGTTAAACAACGAGATGCGTCCATACGAGAGCGATGCGGACCATCGCAGGCAGACGTGCGATGCGCTCTCTGTCTTGCGGGTATGTGTCCTCTATGTTGAAGCCCGAAGATTTTATGGCGCGGAAGGCCGTTTCAATCTCCCAACGCTTTTTGTAGCTCGCGACTCCATCTTCAGACCGGTTGAAACGGATCAGAATCTGAAGCTCGGGCACCCTCTTGATTCGACTTCCGGCAGGATAAACATACTGCCCTTTATGCAGAACGGTTTTGTAGTAGAACTTCTCCTGTCCGACTTTGAGGGAATTAAAGAGCCACCATGCCCTGATTCTTTCTCCTGTGGAGGGCTTGACAATCCAAATGTCCTGCCGGATACGGATGTAGTATCGAATTCTGTTGTCGTTGAGCCATCCAATCCACTCCTTGCCGATAAACTCGCGGTCGGCCACAAGACAGTCGATGCAGCCATGTCCAAAAAGTCGGATGAATCGCTCCATTATAGCCTTGCGTTCCTCCCAATTGGAATCTCCGCGCTTGCCCAACAGGCTGAACAGCAATGGAACGGCAATGTCCTTGTAGGTGACGCCGAGGGTGAGTATATTGATGTTGAACTCTCCGAACTTCCAGTTGGCTCGGTCCATACTCAGAACCCAACCGTCCTTAACAGGAAGCAAAGAGAAGATCATCCTTGCTGCCAGGTTGAGGTTCAAGGCATAGTTGGCGATGAACCGCTGAATGCAGCGCAGATTGGAATCGCGCTCAACCGACGCAGGCATCGCCGAAGCCAGTTTGTGAAGGCTCACAGTCTGCACCCCACAAAGTGCATGGAGCATATAAGCCATAAGCTTTATGCGGGCAAGATCCATCGAAATTCCAAAATACTCTTGCATAATCGGGCGGATTTGGCTAACTTTAACCAAATCCTTGGAATCAGTAACCTTCATAGAGAAAGCAGCGAACTTTTCTTTAAAGTTACTGAATCTTAGGGGCTTCTGTAAACATAAACCGTTGATAATTAAATGCTTGGCAATACATTTTCAAAAAATGTCATCTACCAAAATCATAATCATAAAAATCGTATGGCGATCGTGAGACATTGGTATTTGTTGCTGCTGTTGTCAGCGGCTGGGTTATGTTCGTGCGACGGCGGCCGCCTCTCTGTGGTTTCGTCGGATTTCGGGACACTTTCGACCGGAGAACAAACGACGCTTTATACCTTGACGAACCGTTCGGGCGCAAGGATGACCGTGTGCGATTATGGTGCGCGGATCGTCAGCATTCAGGTTCCGGACCGGGACGGTGTGCTGGGAGATGTTGTCGTGGGGTACGGGGACATTGCATCGTTTGAAAAGGGCGCGGAGCGGTTTATGGGTTGTGTCATCGGTCGCTATGGAAACCGGATCAACCATGCCTCGTTTTCCATCGATGGTCAGAAATACGAACTGGTGCCCAATGAACTGCGGGACGGAGTCCCCGTCCAGTGTCATGGCGGTCCCGAGGGCTTTGACCGCTTTGTTTGGGAGAGTACGCCCCTACAGGAGAAGGATCGGGTCGGCGTGCGATTCCAGCGTGTCAGCCCCGATGGTGAACAGGGTTATCCCGGAAATCTGAATTGCTCGGTGACCTATTGGTGGACCGAAGAGAATGTCTGCCGCATCGAATATGAGGCGACCACCGACCGCCCGACCGTCGTCAACCTCTCGAACCATACGGTATTCAACCTGAAAGGTCCCGGGGACCGTTATGTCATGAATCATCTGATGCAGGTGGAGTCCGATACGTATGTCCTGGCCAACCGGCAGCTTTGTCCCGACCGGCTCCTTCCGGTGGAGGGTTCGCCGTTTGACTTCCGGCAGATGCGCCGGGTCGATTATCGGTTGGATAACTATGCCGATGAGCAGTTGCGCATCGCCAATGGTATGTCCGGGTGTTGGATCATCCGGGATTGGGACGGGTCGTTGCGGAAGGTCGTGGACCTCTACGCTCCGGAGAGCGGCCGCGGAGTCGTGACCCTGAGTACCGAACCGGCCTTTCTGACCTTTACGGGTCGGACGTTCGATGGCAGTCAGATCGGGAAATGCGGTCCGATGGAAAAGTATTGCGGAATGCTGCTGGAAACATTTCATGTTGCCGATTCGCCGAATCAGCCCGAATTCCCGTCAACTGTGCTCCGGCCCGGGGAAACCTACTCTTCGATAACCGAGTGGCATTTTTATGTCAAGTAGCATGATCCGCCCTTTTTTTGTGTCGTTGACGCTGTTCGGACTGCTGCTCTCCGTCCGGGTTTGGGGTTACGATTTCACCCACCTGACCAAGAACAACAACGGCCTCTCCTATGACGGAATCAGCGCCATCATGCAGGACTCCCGGGGCTTCATCTGGATCGGAACCTACAAGGGCCTGAACCGCTATGACGGAAATACGTTCAAGGTGTACGGAATGTTGGAAATGGGCCTTGACTCCGATTTCGTTTATTCGATTGTTGAAGATTCGGAGGGCAATCTCTGGATCGGGACCGATAAAGGGGTCTGCATGTACAGTTACCGGCAGGATCGCTTCATTCCTCTGCGTACGGTCAGCTCCGAGGGCTCCGTCATCACCAATAAGGTGACGTTCATCACCGTTGAACCCGACGGCAGGGTCTGGATGCTTGTGAACGATCAGGGCTGTTTCGCCTATGACATTCACCGTGGGGAACTTCACGAATGGCCCTATCGGAAGATCGGATTTTCGGGATTCCGGAAGATGCTCCGGTGCGTCGACGGCGATGTGTGGATCTCCCGCTATCACTCCAATCTTTACCACGCGGACAGTTCGTTTCGGGAGGTACATCCGGTGGTGTTGGGGGATCAGTCGGATTTTTTCGAGGATGACGAGATCGAGGGGCTCTTCTATGCTCCCGACGGCAGCCTCCTCGTTGCCAGTATGAAACGGGGGCTCTCCGAAGTCGATCTGGTTGCGAAACGTGTCGAGGTGCTGTTGGCGTTGCCCGCGAACTCGCTATTGCAACATGCCTTTCTGGAGAACGACCGCAATGTCTGGCTGTCGACGTCGAAGGGTGTCTGGCGTTACGATCTGCTTACGGGAGAGTCCCTGTGCCTGCGGAACGACGAGATGGACATGTTCTCGCTGTCCAACGATTATACCACCTGCACGTTCGTGGACAAGGACGGCGGCTTGTGGGTTGGGACGAAGGATGCCGGGGTCAATTATTCGGGCCCGAGCCAGAACAATTTCGAGAAACAGTATCTTGCCGACGGCGAGTCGTTGGAGAATGTCCTGGTCAGCGGCTTTGCCGAGGATGAAGCGGGGCGGATCTGGGTAGCCACGGAGGAGAAGGGGCTGCTGGTCTACGATCCGCAGGCACACCGGACCTCGAAATACCGGCTTGAGGGGATTCCGTCAAGAATCTGCTCGATTTGCTATGACGACGGATATTTGTGGTTCGGAACGCGGGTCGGACTGTTCCGTCTGGATATTGCCGCGAACCGGCTCAAGGTCTATGGCGTTCTGAAGCGGGTGCAGGGCGTGAACGATCCAAATGTCTACATGATTTACAAAACTTCGGACGGAGAGATCTTTGTGGGTACGACGTTGGGGCTTTTCCGATATGAACGGTCGTCAGACTCGTTTCTTGAAATTCCGGCGTTCGACGGTATTTTCACCACCTCGGCGGTCGAGGACCCGCTGCATCCAGGGGTTGTCTGGTTCTCTAGCTATGCGAACGGGGTCTGTTGTGGGGCCCCCATCCGGAACAACATGGTCAATTACGCCGCTTGGTGGGGTCGCGGACTGACCAACGACAAGTTCTGCTCGATTTTCATCGCACACAGGGAACGGATCGGGGCTGGGGGTTTCAGTATGGGGGTTGCAATGTTCGACCGTGAAAACGGACGCTTCACGGTGTATGACCGCCGCAACGTCCAGGCACTGACGTCCGATGTCTTTTTCAAGGCGTTGGAGGATAAGGCCGGGAACCTGTGGCTTGCCTCCGACGAGGGCCTTGTGGAGTTCAATCCCGAGATCGGCGGCGGATATGTCTATACCCGTATCGATGGTCTGCTGGATTCGAAGTTTACGAACAGCGCCTTCCGGAGCGCCTCCGGAGACATGTACTTCGGATCCGACAATGGCTTCATCCGATTCAATCCCGAAGCGCTGCCGAGAACTTCGAACATTCCCTCCGTGGTGTTGTCCTCCATGCAGATCGGCGACCATGAAGCCCGGTTTGCGGAGAACCTCGATCTCATGTCGAAGATTTCGCTCGATCGCGAAAACAATTCGTTCGGGTTCAATTTTTCGCTGCTCGGGCTTTCGGCTCCCTTCTCGAACAAGGTTCAGTGTCTGCTGGAGGGGTATGAGAGCTCCTGGCGGGACATTGCCGCTACGAAATCGGTCTTTTATTATAATGTACCTCCCGGGCAGTACCGGCTTCGGGTACGGGCTCAGTCCGATGAGAAGTGGATGGAGGTACGGCCGCCGCTTGTGATTGCCGTACATCCGGGCTTCTGGGCCTCGGTTCCGGGGGCGATGTTGGTTGTTCTGATCGTATTGGTCGTGTTTTTGCTCTGCGTGCTGGTCATTCAGCATCGCCTCCGGCTGCGTAAGGAGCGCGAACAGGAGGCTTATCAGAAGGCCAAGGACGAGGAGATGTTCCATGAAAAGATGAATTTCTTTTCGCATGTCATCCATGAGATCAAGACGCCGCTGACGTTGATCAAGACGCCCTTGAGCAATGTGATGAGCCGGTGTGCAGATGAGGAGAACCAGCACGACCTGAACGTTATGTACCGTAGTGCGGAGTACCTCTCCAAGCTGGTGAACGAACTGCTGGACTACGTCCGCATCGAGCGGATGGGCTATGCGCTCAAGTGCGAACCCGTCGATTTCCTGGAGCGGCTCCATTCGTTGCTGTTCAGTTTTGCGGATGTCGCCCGGGACCGCAATCTGACCATCGAGGTGCAGGCTGATTTGGAACAGGCGGTCGTATATGCCGATTCGGCCGCTTTGGACAAGATCCTGAACAACCTGCTGCTCAATGCGATCAAGTATGCGGAGACGAGTTTGACCATCTGCGTCCGTGCGGACGAAGGACGGGTTGTGGCTGATTTCATCAACGACGGCCCCGGGATCCCGAAGGAGTATCGGGACGAGATTTTCAAGCCTTTCGTCCAGTATCAAAACGATTCGACTCCGGTTTCAGGCGGTGTGGGAATCGGTTTGCCGCTGGCCAAGAATCTGGCTCGGATGCATTCCGGCGATCTGATCTTATCCGGGCGTACGGACGTGACGGACTTCGTGTTGACCCTGCCGATGGTCGATTCCGAAGAGAAGACGCCCGAGACGGGGGGTGAGGAGCTTTTCGAGGAGGAAAAAAAGACGGGGCCGGCTCCCTCCCCCTGTATCCTGATCGTGGACGACAACCGCGAATTCCGCGAGTATCTGGCCTCGAAACTCGCCGGAAACTACGCGATACTCATGGCCCCGACGGGTGTCGAAGCCTTGAAAATCCTCAAGGAGAGCGACGTGGACATGTTGCTGACGGATATCTCCATGCCCGGGATGTCCGGCCTCGAATTGTGCACGAAGGTCCGCGAGGATATTGAAATCTCGCACATCCCGGTCCTCATCATCTCGGCCCGCGGTTCCGTACAGTCGAAAATCCAGGCGATGCAGGCCGGAGCGGACCTCTATATCGAGAAGCCTTTCGACCTGCAGTACCTCGTTTCGAGTATCGAGAACATCCTCGACCGCCGGGTACTCCTGCGCAATGCGCTGGAGCAGGGAGTCTCGGGAATGGCCGTCGACATGTTCGGACTCCCCAGAAAGGATGAGGAGTTCCTGGAGAAGTTCAGCTCCATCATCCGCGAGAATCTCGGGAATGCCGAACTCTCGAACGAATTCCTGGCCGAACAGATGAATATGAGCCAGTCGACCCTGGTGCGTAAGATCCGCAAATTGTTGAATACGTCGCCGAACAACTATGTCCGTTCGATGCGGATTGCGGCCGCTGCGGAGATGTTGAAGAATTCTCACGGAAACAATATCTCCGAAATCTGTTATTCGGTCGGTTTCTCGAATCTCTCCTACTTTACCAAATGCTTCAAGGAGAAGTACGGTAAAACCCCTACTGAAATTGTACGGGATCAGGCCTCCGAGCAGTAGATTGTGGCTTGGAAGGCCTTCTGGCGGGCATTGATTGGAATTTTGCATCTTTTGCATCATATCTTTTGATCGGTTTTGCCTGCTGTGGATATATTTGTTCATCGATGCAAACCAACTTAAAACCACCAATCAAATGAAAAGAACTTTACATCTGGTTTTGGCTGTTGCCGCACTGACTCTGGTCGCGTGCGGCGAGGCTGAGGAGAACAACCATGGGTTGAAGTACGACTCCCTGGATGTTAATTTCTCTGCCACGAAGGCCGGAAGTGAGTGGTCCGAAGACGACGTTGTCGGTGTTCGGGCGACCTGCACGCGGAACGGAACGGAGAATGTCCTGATGAGTGCGAATGATCCGGCCTGTTTCACTCCGGTTGCCGCGTCGCAACAAGCCTATCTGGTGAAGAAGAGCGACGGTGACAACATCCTGGCCTTGTCCGGTGACCACAATTATCGCTTCTACGCCTATACGCCTTACGACGCCTCGATCAAGGATTTCTCCAAACTCCCGGCAAGCATTCCGGACGAAGTGGAATTCGAAGAGCCGTTGCAGAGCCTGTATGTGGCCGATGCCTCTGTGGCCGGCGTTGTGGCTCCCGTGGCGATGGATTTCCAAACGCCTTCCTGCCTGCTCACCCTGGAGATCCCGGACGACATCGTTGCCATGTCGAACACCGTTCTGAAAAAAATGGTCGTCAAGGCTTCCGGGGATCATCCGTTGACCTCGGATATCGCCTATGAGGCGACCTATGATATTTATACGGGAAAAACAACGGTGGTCAACGGCTCCGGAGCCCGGGAGATTACGATGGATTTCGGTGCGAACGGCTATGAACTCTCGGCAGGATATACGCCGGTGACGGTGCTGATCGCCCCCTTTACCGTGCCGGAAGGGGGCTTGCGTGTGGAGTTTACCGATGTCGACGGTGCGACGAACACCGTTCCGCTGCTGGCCAACCAGGCCGGTACGTCGTATGCGGCCGGTGAGGTCATTTCACAGACCCTGAGTTCGTCCAGCGACGGCATCATACCTTGTACGTCTCCCGTCGAGTGGCCGATCGGCTATCGGGACGGTGTCGGCGTATTCAATACGACGACCCAGCCGCTCTGGATGACCGACCATATCTGGACGGCCAGCCAGCCTCAGGCGACCATGACCTACGAGGTGTCGGAGGACAACCCCGCACCTGTCAAGATCGAGGTGAACAACTTCGTTCAGTACAACTACAGCTCGGGATGTGTCAAGGGCTCGTGGACGGGCGACTATTTCGAGTTTGACGTTCCGGTTCGGAACTTCAAGGCCGGCACGGAGGTGACGCTGACCCTGCCGACCTACGGACGCGGCGCCCCGTTGTTCTGGGATGTCTACTACCTCGACGGTGAGGAGTGGAAATGCGACCGCTCGTCGCATACTTCGCCCGACGGACAGTTCACGATGACGTCGACGCTGATGATCGAACACGGTAATCGGGACGGCAGTTTCGAGGGTATCAAGTACGAAGTCAAGATGCGCTTCGAGAATGCCATCCAGAGCGGACACCTGAAGATCCGTTTCCAGGTGGCGCATGGCGGATACATTACCAACCCTGCGGGCGCCTATTCGACGGCGTGCCGCGAGCTGACGGCCGAAGAACGGAAGACGTTCGATATCGGTGCTACATTGTTTGCGTTCGTGAACAAATCCGGCAACGTGAACTCCGTCAAGATTGAATGGTAAACAGTTTAATGAAGGAACCCGTTATGAAAAGCATATTCAGCAAGATATTGTATGTATTGGTCCTCTTGGCGGTATCGCTGCCGGCCATGGCTCAGCGCAACGTCATTACCGGTGTGGTTTATGATGAGTCGGGGCTTCCGTTGACCGGCGCTTCGGTGATTGTCGAAGGCACAAACCGGGGCGTGACGACCGATTCGTATGGAAAATACCGGATCGAAGCTGCGCCCGAAGAGGCGCTGATCTTTAATTTCCTGGGCTATCGGAGCCAGAAATTCAAGGTGGGGGCCTCCACCGTCCTGAATGCCGAGATGGTGCCGGAATCCCAGATACTCGATGAACTGGTCGTCGTCGGTTACGGCGTGCAGAAGAAGGTGAATGTGACCGGTTCGGTCTCGACGGTGGATTATGAGGAGTTGTCGCAGTCCCGTCCCGCTACCACGACGTCGGGACTGTTGCAGGGTGTGAGCGCGGGTCTGTATGTCTCGCAGACCTCCGGAAAACCGGGCAGCGAAGGGGTTTCGATGCGGATTCGCGGCGTGGGAACGCTCAATGATGCCGCGCCGCTGGTCATTGTGGACGGTTTCGAGGGAACCATCAATAATGTGAATCCGCAGGATATCGCCTCGATTTCGGTCTTGAAGGACGCCGCCTCCTGCGCCATCTATGGAAACCGCGGAGCCAACGGCGTGATCCTGATTACGACCAAAACGGCCAAGGAGGGTCGCTTTAATATCGAGTATACCGGCATGGTGGCCTATCAAGAGCCGGAACACTATTTCGATGTCATTTCGAACTATGCCGACTACATGGAAATCATGAACGAGTCGGCCTGGAATGTCGGCAAGGCCAATGTGTTCAGCCAGACGATGATCGACCTGTGGCGCGAAAAGGAGAAGACTCCCAACGGCATTGCCGATTCGGGCTATCCGAACTATGTGGCCTATCCCAACGTGGACTGGATGGAGGCGATCTTTACCCCTTCGGTCTATCAGAAGCATTCGATCTCGGCCAGCGGCTCGACGGAGCGTATCAAATATCTCATGTCGGTGTCGTATATGGACAATCCGGGCGTAATCGACAATTCGACAGTGACGCGGACCTCCTACCGGTTCAATCTCTCGTCGGACGTGACCGAATGGCTCGAAGTCGGGGCACGGATCTATGGGTACCGTTCGGATACGGAGCTGGCGGACATCTCCGGGTCGATGACCCTGCTTTCGCGGGGCGTCCCCTGCATCTATCCCTACTACGACGGGAAATACGGCTGGATGGAGAACCCCGAGCAGAGTTCCGAGTCACGCAACAACCTCTATTTTTTCAACCGTTACAAAGGTTCGAATATCACGCATTACAACAATACGACCGCCTTTGTCAATGTCAAACTGCCGTGGAACATTCGTTACCATGCGTCGTTCAATTACTCCTGGAGGGATGCCCTGCAGAAGCAGCATCCGACCTTGGGTGATGCCTATTCGTTCAGCCGCGACGAGGTGGCCTACAGCTATAACGACCTGAGCAAGTTATATCTGACCTACACGCAGACCCACACTGGAAGATGGGAGTTCCAGACGACGCTCGACTGGGCCGGAACATACGGGAAACACGATATCTCGGCCATGGCCGGTTTCGAGGCTTACTACCTCAACGACCAGAGTTTCGCATCGACCAAGACCGGCTTCGAAAACAAGGCCCGGGAGGAATGGGACACCGTCCTGAAACCACCCTCGATCCCCGGATCCCAGACGGTTTACGCCGCGGCCCCGGTTTCCGGCCGTTTCACTTACTCCTAGGCGGACAAATACCTGGCCGAGGTCAATCTCCTTTATGCCGGTTCGTCGCTTTTTGCCCGCCAATCCCGGTGGGGACTCTTCCCCTCGTTCTCGGCCGGATGGCGCATCTCGCAGGAGGATTTCCTGAAGGGTACCTGGGTGGACAATCTGAAGCTGAGACTCTCCTGGGGTAAGTTGGGCAACAACTCGATCGGGAACTATGACTATTTGTCGACCTATGCCTCGGGCTACTCCTATCCGTTTGGCGGGAAACTGGCCTCGGGAACCGTGTCGACCCTGTCGAATGATCTGCTGGAGTGGGAAACGACGACCTCTTTCGACGTGGGCCTGGAGTTCGCCACGCTGAAAAACCGACTGACGTTCGAGGCCGACTATTATGACAAGCAGACCGACGGCATTCTCTACAAGGCTCCGGTTTATGCGACCATCGGCAACAAGAGCGCTCCTTATCAGAACCTTTGCGGGGTTTCGAACCGCGGCTTCGAATTTACGATCGGATGGCGTGATCAGGTGAAGAATTTCCGCTATGGCATTTCGGCCAACTTTACCCGGAACTGGAACAAGGTGACCAAATACAACGGTCGGCTCAAGGCCGGCTGGGTGACCGACGCCAACGGTGTGCGGAGTTATGTCACCAACATCGGCGATGTCTCTACGGTGGTCGATGCGGCACGCCGTACGATCGAAGGCCGGCTCATCAACGAGTATATCCTGGTCAACACCTATTCGGGTGACGGCTCCTACTTCTTTGCGGACGGGTCTGTGAATCCGGCGGGAGGTCCGCGGGACGGAATGATCCGCACGCCGGATGATATGACCTGGTTGGAGGCCATGGTGGCTGCGGGCAACTCGTTCCTTCCGAACCAGCATATCGCCAAGGACGGAATCTGGTATGGTGACTACATTTACGAGGATGCCAACGGTAACGGCGTTTACGGTGACTCGAACGACTACACGTTCCAGAATGTCAGCCAGACGCCCAAGTTTTACTACGGCTTCAACATCGAACTCGGCTGGAAAGGGATTGATTTCTCGGCCCGCTTTGCCGGAGCTGGCGGCGGAGCCCGTTACTGGAGATACGTGGGTTACAACGCCTATTCGACGGATCCCAAGTTTACGCTGCCTTACGAAATAGCCTACGACCACTACTTCTTCGACCCGGAGAATCCGGATGATCCCCGGACCAATCTTACTTCGAAGCACGGACGTTTGCCCATGAACTACGGCTCGGAACAGAACGGGGCCAATATCTATTCGACCCTGTTCCTCTACAAGACGGACTATCTGAAACTGAAGAACCTCACCATCGGCTATACGCTTCCCGAGCGTCTGACGCGGAAGGTCGGAATCGGATCGCTGCGGATCTTCCTGACGGGTGACAATCTCTTCACGATTACGGATTATCCCGGGATCGATCCGGAATTCACGGACAACATGAACTATTACGCCAATCTGCGGCAATATACGATTGGTCTGAACATCAAATTCTAATGCATACGGGTATGAAAGCTCTCAAAATATCGATTCTTGGTGCGGGACTTCTGTCGTTGATTTCGTGCAACGAATTTCTGGACCGTTATCCCTACAGTGAGAACAGCTCCTCGACCATGTTTTCCTCGGCGACGTTGGCCGAAAGTGTGGTGACGGGGGTCTATTCCAACCTGCTCTACGATTACAATTCGACGGACCGTTCCGTCCTGAACTGGGATTCGTTCTCTTCGGTCATGGACCCGCAGGAGGGAATCGTCAACCTCGATTACAACTACCTTTTTGGGACGCTGCAGCCGAACAATTCGATGTTCCAGACCTATTGGAAACGTTTCTACGAGGGGATCAACCGGGCCAATGATGTGATCGAGAACATCGGCCGGGTGCCGGACATGTCCGATGCGACGAAGGCGAAGCGCATTGCCGAGTGCAAGTTCCTGCGGGCCTATCACTATTATCGCCTGAATGCGCTGTGGCGCGGGGTCCCCTATTACGATCGGAACCTGGCTCCGGACGAGTATCGCCTGGGCCGCTCGTCGGAAGAGGAGATTTGGAAACTAGTCGTGAAGGACTGCACTGATTGCATTGATTGCTCTGAGATCCCCGATCGGTATGTGGCCGGGAACGCCGATTACGGACGTGTGACCAGGGGCGCTGCTTATGCACTGCGCGGCAAGGCCTACATGTGGCTTAAGCAGTACGATCTGGCCGAGGAGGATTTCGATAAGGTGGGAGACTGCGGATACGATCTTTACCCCGGTTCCTATGAAAGCCTCTTCACCGAAACCAACGAAAAGTGCGAGGAGATGGTTTTCTCGGTGCAGATGGTGGAAGAGGAGGGGCAGGGCAACGCTTTCTCGAACAACTACGGCAATTATTGCACGGTGGGCTACGGCAAGTATCAGCACTATCTGAATGTGAATTTCATCGACTCCTTTGAGGAGATCGACGGGAAACCGTTCAGTTGGGACGATTACTTCCCGGGATACAGCTCGATGACGCCCGAGGCCCGCAGCGTCTACTTCCTGCGCAACGGGTTGACCGATACGGAGAAGACGGCGATGAACACCTACGGGGCCGACATGTCGAAATACGATGCTTCGGGCAATGAGGCGCGCCTGCGTGCGGCGTATGAGAATCGGGACCCGCGTCTTGCCGCTATTGCGATCACGCCCTATTCGACCTATGACGGCGGAGCCTCGGGATCGGTCGTGACCTATACGAGCCGCTACCCCTATCGGGACTGGCAGGCACCAAGCCTGGACCTGCGCTACGGGAACAATGCCTATATGCTTTACCCGATCCGCAAGTTCGTGACCAAGGGACGCGAGTATACCAACATCGGTTACAACCCGGTGGATGTCCCGATCATCCGTTATGCCGACGTGTTGCTGAGTCAGGCCGAGGCGGTTAACGAACAGGGGCGTTGGCAGGAGGCGGTTTCCTATGTGAACCGGGTCCGCAACCGGGCCGGAGTCGCCTTGCTCAATGCTCCCGGAAATACGAATACCAAGGTGTCGGGGGTTGAGGAGATGAGGGCCCGCATCCGCAATGAAAAGAAGTGGGAACTGGCCTGCGAAGAGCAGCTCTATTTCGAGGAGTTGAGATGGGGAACCTGGAAGACGGACAAGTTTGTTGCCAAGAACGGCCTGCAGAATGTCTGGGGTGCTCCCGTCTATACCTATATTTGGGGCGGCGACGCCTACCTGAAATGGGCCATCCCGCAATCGGAAGTTGAAAAAAATACGAATATCAAGCAAAATGAAGGTTGGAATTAAAAATCGAACTTGCGGCATGTTGGGAGTGCTGTGTGTGCTTGCGTTGACCCTTTCCTGTACGAAGGAGACACAGGGCGGAGACCATGGTAGTCAGGGAGGAGGAACGCAGACGAGTCTGGAACTGACCGAATTCACCCGCCTGAACCGTGGGGAATCCGAAATCAATTCCCATGCGGATGACTGGGACCGTTCCACCGTGAAAATGGATTATCGCTCCTACATCGAACTGGGGGCGGCCAACAATGTCTATCTGCCGACCTATGCGCGGATCCGGACCTTGCGCGACGGAAGCTATATTCTGACCTGGCAGGATGCCGTGGGAGTGAATGGAAACGGCGAGAATACGTATTATGCACTGAGCCGCGATTTGAAGAACTGGGTCTACATGGGATATCTGTGGCAGGGGCAGAACGTCTACAACGGGTTGGGAAAACCGGACGTACGCCGATTTACCAATGCCAATACCCTTCAGTTGGCGAATGGCGAACTGCTGGCTGTGGCCAGTTTCAGTACGGTGAATACCTACAGCAATCCGAATTATACGGCGGAACAGGGGATTGTCGTCAAACGGAGCCAGGATGGGGGTTATACCTGGTTCGGCGAAAAGGAGATCTATCACGGACCCTGCTGGGAGCCGCATCGGATCGAGCTGCCCTCGGGTGAGATCAAGTGCTTTTTCTCGGAGAGTCGTCCGTGGACCAGCGGCAGCCACTCGGGAACGGACATGCTGCGGTCGATTGACGGCGGGGAGACCTGGGAGCCGGCCTTGGGAGAATCAGCCTATCGCGTAATGCGCAAACTCTGGTGGAATGCCCAGAAGAACATGTGGGGCTATACCTATCAGATGCCGGTGGGTATCATCCTGAACGAATCGAACCGCTTCGCCTTTGCCATGGAGAGCTGCAATCAGCGGGTGGTGAACGCTTCGGGCGGTTACAGCGACCAGTTCTCGATCGCCATGGTCTTTTCCCACGAAGACGGCTCCTGGGATTATCTGGAAGGGGATGAGATTACCCCGAAAGAGCGTCGTATCGACAGTGTCGTTATGCGTGGCGCGGCACCCTATCTGGTGCAGTTCCCTTCGGGCGAGACGTTGTTGTCCTATGGCGGTACGGATTCGCGGCAGCATTTCCGGATCGGGAATGCTACGGCTACGGAGTTCGGGGCAACCGACCTGCCGGCCTTGCCCGATGTGGGTTCCTGGGGAGGACTGGATTTGACGGACTCGCATACGGTGCTCTCCTGTATGCGCGATTCGCGGGACGGGGCAGACAATGCAACCATCGCATTGGCCCGATTCCATCTGAATCATTCGATTCGGGCGACATCCCGTCAGGTGGCGCTCGATGGTGACGATTCCGAGTGGGCGGAGAGCGATGAGGCTCTTTTTGTCGGCTCCCGTTGCCAGGCTCAGGCCACCCTGCGCTGCTCGGCGGATGCGGAGAACCTCTATTTCCTGGTGGAGGTCTTCGACGAGAGTCTCTCCTCCACGGATTTTGCCTACATCCTGCTCTCTCCGGACAATGATACCGAAAACCTTTCGGCCAAATCTCGCCGAATCCGTTTCGGATATGACCGGATCAAGAGTACGGACCAATATGCCGGAGGGTGGCGCGAGGCCGATTTCGGGATCTCGTATGCCGTCTTCTGCTTGAAAAAAAAGACGGACAAGACGGATCAGGATAACGGTTTTCGGGCCGAGATCGCCGTACCCCGCAGTTCGATTGAACTGGTCAATGGACGGGTGTTGGTCAACTTCGGATATTTTGATGCGGCGGCCAATGTCGAGGATGTCCTTTGCGATGCCAGCAATACGTCCAAATGGCTTTCCATTCAGGTAGATTGAGCCTCAGATTGCGATTGAATTAAAAAACGACGGATTATGAATAAAAAAATCTTATTTTTAGCGACTTCGATTCTTTTTCTGGCGGCTTCGTGCTGCAAAGCCCCGGTAGTGGCCGAACGCTGGTCGGCCGAACGGGCCAATCAATGGATGGCGGACAAGGGCTGGATCGTGGGGTGTGATTATGTGCCCTCGACGGCCATCAACCAGATCGAAATGTGGCAGGCCGAGACCTTTGATCCCGAGACGATCGACCGTGAACTGGGGTTTGCGGAGGGGTTGGGATTCAATACGGTGCGGATCTTCTTCTCCAATCTCGTCTACACGGCGGATCCTGCGGGATTCAAGGAGCGTTTCTCTCAGTTCCTGGAGCTGTGCGACAAGCACGAGATCCGGGCGCTGCCGACCTTCTGGACGAACGGGGGAAAATGTATCGATCCGCATCTGGGCAAACAACCCGATGCCGTACGCGGGAACCGCAACTCGCAATGGGTGATGACCCCCGGCGCCGACTATGTGAATGATCCGACCCGTTGGGGAGAACTCGAAGCCATGGTCAAGGATCTGATCGGTAGCTATGCCGACGATGAGCGAATCCTCCTGTGGTGTCTGTACAATGAGCCCGAAAACCATCGCCGGGGTGTGACCAATTCCGTGCCGTTGATGAAGGCTACCTTCGAGTGGGCGCGCTCCTGCAACCCCTCCCAGCCGTTGACGGCTCCGCTGTGGCGTGAGGTTGGCGTTCCTGGAACGAGCCTTCCGGAGGTGACTTTTGCTCTGGAAAACAGCGACGTGATCAGCTTCCATTGCTATGCGAGCGGAACCGTTCTCGAAAAATTCATCAAGACTCTGCTTCCCTATGGCCGACCGATGGTCTGCACGGAATACATGCGACGTCCGATCTCGACCTTCGAGGAGGCGATGCCTATCTTTAAGAAATACAATGTCGGGGCGATCAATTTCGGATTGACGGCCGGGAAATGCAACTTCCATTATCCGTGGAACAAGGTCGATGAGAAAGGCCGGTCGATCCCCTGGGCTGAAGAGCCTGAGGTGTGGTTCCATGACATCCTCCATGCCGACGGTACGCCGTGGAACGAGGAGGAGGTGGCCTTCATCCGGCGTATGACGGGCGTTGCCGAATGATGTTCCGTCGTTCGGAATCTTAACAGAAGTTCAGGTATAGAAAAAAGAGCCGACCAGGAGCCTGATCCCGTGCGGAGGGGGTGCCGATCAAGCCAATCGGCACCCCCTCAGGGCGGCCCATGCCCGAACCCTGCTCGATTCGCAATAAAAATAATGGAAAAAATGAATATGAACAGATTGATAATGAAGTCTCTGTCGGTGATTCTCCTGCTTGCTTCGGGCGTTTCGTGCCAGAAGCAGGAGGCGATGGACGACGGTGGCGGAACTCGCGGATTTGTTATCCGGGCGTCGCTTGAGGAGGGCGCTGCGGACACCCGAACCTCGATGTCCCCGAATGAGGACGAAACGAGTTATGCCGTCTTCTGGAACGAGACGGACTGCATCTCTGTCAATGGAATTGCTTCCGAGTCAATCTCCATCCAGGAGGACCGCCGCTCGGCGGAATTTACCTTCCTGAAGGGGTTTGAGTCGGCCTTGTATGCGGCATATCCTGCGTCGGTTGTTTCGAAGTACGAATCCGGCGCATTGACGCTCCTTCTGCCGAACGTTCAGACCTGGAGCGAATCCGATCAGTTCGATCCTGCGGCTGCCGTCATGCTCGCCCAGGCTGCCGACGGGGCTTCGCTCCGGTTCCGGCACGCCATGGCCTATTTGCGGGTGACGCTCTCCGAAGCCTCGGATCCGGAACCTATCGCTGCGGTGGTACTGTCTGCCAACGACGGGTCGGCCCTGTGCGGAGCCTTTCAGGCAACGTATGGCTCTGATCTCTGGACGTTGACGCCGCAGGAGAGTGCCGCGTCTCAGGTCGAGTTGCGCTGCGGGACACAGGGCGCTCCGCTGGGATCCCGGATGGTGATCGCTATCCCGGCAGGGGAATATGCCGCCGGTCTGACGGTGCAGGTCAAAGACGTATCGGGGGACTATCAGGTCCGTAAGAGCGTCAACGCCTTTACGGCAACGGCCGGTCGGATTTATGACATGAGCTTCGCCTTCGAGCCGGAGGGTGGCACCTCATCGAACGATATCTTCAGTGTCTCGGATTGGGAGCTCTTTGCCGAGAAGAGCGCTGCGGGAGAAACTTTTGTAGGTCAGACAGTCATTCTGATGGCGGATCTTACTGTTCCGGAGTATTTCACCTCTGGCGACGGAACGATCGCAGGCACGTTGGAGGGAAATGGCAAGACGATGCATGCGGG
>OIEV01000834.1_pt1 | contig 17207 bp, 18 predicted proteins | sample 1581881 | NCBI WGS metagenome assembly OIEV01 (sample SAMN03279760, study PRJEB24777) | human gut metagenome | isolation source: fecal sample PR121 from 1 month old male Malay infant, vaginally delivered... | place: Singapore | collected 2005-09-16 | reverse complement strand
CTCCACCAAGCCTAACGGACAGGGTATCGGTCTTATTTTTATTCGTGAAGTTTTGATAAAACATGGGTGTACTTTCTCTCTTCGTACCTATCCGGATAAACTGACCCGTTTCCGTATCCGTTTCTGAAAAGTATGACGTTCCTGTTTCTAACCGGTATTAGCAAATTCAACCGGATGACGATGAATCTGTATGTATTTCACCGGTTACCTTTCGAGTATATTGCATTCTGCTGTTTTTTTACAGGAACATAAATAGCTGGAATGAGAAATTTATTCTCAATTAGCGGGGAAAAATGAAAATATTCAACCAAGATTGGGTGAAATCGGTTGGTTTTGGTTATCTTTGCAATATCATGCACTAAATACATCAAAATATGAAATACCCTATCGGCATACAAACTTTCAGCCGCATCCGCGAAAACGGATATGTTTATATAGACAAGACTGCCCTCATCCATCAGTTAGTGAGCAGAGGAAGTATCTATTTTCTCAGCCGTCCGCGCCGTTTCGGCAAAAGTTTGATGATCAGTACCCTTGAAGCCTATTATGAAGGGCGAAAAGAGTTGTTTGAAGGACTTGCCATTGCCGGACTGGAAAAAGACTGGTTTCAATATCCGGTATTTCATATAGATTTCAACGGTGATAACTTTGCCAAAGAAGGAGTGCTGGAAGCTGCTATTGAAGGCTATTTGGGAAATTGGGAAGATATGTATGGCAAGAATCCCAATTACACAACACCGGGAACCCGTTTTATCGAATTACTGCGTCGCGCCAGCGAAAAGACAGGACGGCGTGCCGTGGTGCTCGTTGACGAATATGACAAACCCATTCTCGATGTGCTTGATACCCCCTTGGAAGAAGAGAACCGGAATACGCTGAAAGCTTTTTATTCTACCTTCAAGGGAGCTGATAAATATTTGCAGTTCGTGATGCTGACGGGAGTCACCAAATTTTCGCAAGTCAGTGTCTTCAGCGGTTTCAACCAGCCTAAAGATATCAGTATGGACCCGCGTTATGAATCACTGTGCGGAATCACCCAGGAGGAAATGGAGCGTTATTTCCATGAACCTATTTCCGAGTTGGCCGAAAAAGACGAATGCACGTATGAGGAAATGAAAGAACGTCTGAAAGCACAATATGACGGTTATCACTTCAGTGAAAATATGCTTGATATTTATAACCCTTTCAGTATTCTGAACGCTTTTGATTCTTTACAAATCCGTGACTACTGGTTCGCCTCGGGCACGCCTACCTATCTGGTCCGGCTGTTGCAGCATAGCAACGAGCAGATCAATGAATTGGTGGGGCAATATTATGACGCATCCTTGTTTGCCGATTACAAAGCTGATGTGGAACGCCCTCTTCCCATGATTTACCAGAGTGGATATCTTACTATCAAGGATTACGATAAATATACCCATTCCTATCTGCTGGATTTCCCCAATGATGAAGTACGCAGAGGTTTCCTTAGCTTGTTGGCCAGTGATTATTTCAAAGTACAGGGAGTTTCCGTTTCCAGCTGGCTGATCAGTTCTGTCCGTCTGCTGAATGCGGGCAAGACAGCTGCTTTCCGCGATTCCCTCACAGCTTTCTTGTCCGGTATCCCATACGATTCGCATGACAGTACCAAGACTCCGGAACTGACCGAGAAGCATTTCCAGTACACATTCTATCTCATTCTCCGTCTTATAGGGGTATATTGCCTCCGCATTGAACAGACACAAAGCCGGGGACGGGTGGACTGCATACTCGAGACTCCGCAATATATTTATATTTTTGAATTCAAACTGGACGGCAGCGCCGATGAAGCCTTGTGTCAGATAGAAGAAAAAGGATATGCCCAACCTTATCTGGCGGATAAGCGAAAAATAGTTTGTATAGGAGTGGTATTTTCTTCACAGACGCGAACCATTTCCGAGTGGAAAGAGGTGAGGTAATTTTATTTTAGTCATCGTTATCAGCCAAGATCCACAACAAAGTTGGGAGCGACAAAAAAAGTTTTTTTCATAAAAGTCCGTCACATCCGTCACAGTTGTTTTCAACTTGTTGATAAACAGATGCTTACTAGTGTGACGGATAGTGTGACAGATGTGTGACGGACTTTTATCTGTCACACGATGTCTGAATCATGTCAATGTGTATGGAATCATCAGTAGTATGTCCGGTTTTCAAAGCTATACAGTCATTGGACTTTGCTGCATAATTCACTGTGGAATAGTGTGTTCCACCATTAGGAACAAATGGCTTTCCGCAGTGGAATAACTTGTTCCATAAGGGCGGAACAAATGGTTTTGTCCGGTTGGAATAAATAGTTCCTCACTGTGGAATAAATTATTCCATATTGATGAAACAAGCTGTTCCAACCGGTGGAACTTTCTATTCCACTGTAAGCCTGAGACTTCGGAATGTAGTTTGACACTGTCTGTTGACTACTCTTTAACCTTGCTTCTAAGGATGATTGGCAGAGTACCTTTTTATCTGTATGTTGTGACAGATAAAAAGTCCGTCACCTATCTGTCACACTATCCGTCACACCTGTAAGTTCCTGTTTATTAATAAGTTTAAGCTTGCTGTGACAGATGTGACAGACTTTTGCCGAAAAACTTCTTTGTTACTCCCTACTAAAAAAAGCTCCTGTTCTTTCCCTAAAAGGCCGTTATCTTTTCTGAAAAGCTCTTGATCTTTTGAAAAAACGTCCTTGTCTTTTGAGGTGGAATTCTGGATCTTTCGGCCATGATTTCACATACGTACGCATTCATAGTCCTGTACGTATGTGTGGCTCCCTGCGGGATGTACGTAAAAAAGCGTGCTTTCTGGTACGAGATAAGACACAATGTGCACAAATTTATTGTAAAAATGATGTGGCGGATTACAAAAAAGAAATTCATGGGTACAAAAAATGGGAATTATTTTCTATTCTATTTATAATTCCGTATCTTTGCCGTGTTTTCCATGCTGATACTTCCGTAAGGGGGGTATGGGAGAGTGGAAAATACATATATATAGAAAAGACGTTTACTTGGCGTTTTGTTCTTGGCACTTTGAAACTTCGCAAATTTCTAACCCTGCCACAAACAAAGCAACAGTAGGTGTCTGCGCGATATGTTAATGTTCTTGTTTCATCTTTGCTGGTCAAAGAGGTATTCAAGTTGTACATATCGGCGTGGGCTTCTGCGTTGCTCGTTCGGACAGGGTGGGCAATGCGAAGGCCTCAAAGTGCAGGATGAGTAACAGGTACAGATTCCCGCGCTTTTTCTTTATATACGTATCACAATTTCTGATTTAACACATAAGAACCATCCGGTTCGGGAATCTGCGGAAGGTCAAAGTTGGCCCGATATGCTGCATCAATTAATAATGTAGATTCCATATCTCCTATCATGAAATAGCTTCCGGCCGACCTTCATAAAAAAGAAGTCAAAACTTCTTGTATTATCCGAAAGGGTAATGTAACTGATTGAAGTACAGAAAGATATACGTACGTCAAAGCCCCAAGAGTATGTTTTGTTGTGAAAAAACACAATGGTTTGCCATGCGGGTCACTTACCGTCGCGAACTGGATGTGAAGAATCTGCTGGACCAACAAGGGGTATCCAGTTTCATTCCCATGCATTATGTTATCCGCATGGCAAAGAAACGTAAGGTGCGCGAGCTGGTCCCAGTAGTTCATAATCTTATCTTTATCCATATCACACAGACTGATATGAAGGAATTGAAAAAAGATATTCCTTATCTTCAGTATATGACTGACTCGCGTAGCGGTGAGAAAATCATTGTGCCCGATGGGCAAATGAGGGACTTCATAGCCGTTGCAGGCACGTATGACGAGCATCTGCTTTTTTTCAAACCGGAGGAAATCAATCCGGCTAAAGGAACACGGGTGCGCATCATCGGGGGAGACTTTGCGGGGTATGAAGGTATCTTTATAAAGGTGAAAGGGGCAAGAGACCGCAGGGTGGTCATTTGCATTCAGGGAATCATTGCCATGGCTATGGCAACTATTTCGCCGGATTTGATTGAAGTGATTAAAGAACCTAAAAAGAAATGATGGTATTTGTCTTGCTTGAATTACTTTTCCTATTTAAATCCTTTGTCATGCTGTACAAAGTGAGTCATCTGATAATATTTACTTTATATAACTATGAATGAAGTGGTTCCTTCTGGTGTACTCCTTCAACGGCTTATCCAAAACAGCCACACTGATATACTGAATAGGGAAAAGAATAATGACCGGTTTATGCACCTATATCATATAGGTACGTATTGGGTGGCATTTGAGCGTTCCGCCTGTAGATTGTGCGGTCTGTTTCCGAAAAGTGAACTTTCTTTGTTTTGTGTTCCAGGTTGTCCGGAGTATGTGGTGATGGCTTCTGTGCCTGTTGATGAGGTTGAGGGGTGTTTTCGCAAACATGTTGTTTTGTGTGATGGTGTTTATCATAAAATTTTGTCTGATAATTTGTTGGCGGCAAGGGATTACTATAGGTGGCATGATATGGCGGTAAGGATGGTGTTTTTATAAAAAAATATCATATAAATAATTTATCAAAAATGTTAAATTTCTTTTATAGGAGTGTAGCAAAATCTGAAATGAATTTATTAGCTATCAAAAATAGAATAGATATTTATTTAAAAAAAGGCAATGAGAGAAATGTTCTTGCCAAGAGAAATATTATAGCTTCTTTTGGAATAAAAATTATAGGTATTATTATCTCTTTGATATTAGTGCCTATGACAGTTAATTATGTATCTTCTGCTCAGTATGGTTTATGGCTAACTATTAGTTCGATTGTTGCCTGGATTAGTTATTTTGATTTTGGCTTTGCTCATGGATTTAGAAACCGTTTTACGGAAGCAATGGCTTTAAATGATAGGGAATTAGCTAAACAATATGTCAGCACGACTTATGCTGTCTTGACTATAATATTCGTTACTATGGCATTTGTCGTTCTTGTTATTAATAGTTTTTTGGATTGGAGTTCATTACTTAATGTTGGTTTAGAATATGGTCATGAATTGCGTTTAGTTTTTGCTGTACTGACTATAACACTCTGTTTGAATATGATTGCAAGTGTGTTACCAACGATGCTAACCGCAGACCAAAGACCGGTTTATTCATCTTTATTTATAGTTATTGGACAAATTATGTCTTTAATTGTAATTGGTATCTTAATTAGGGTAACTGCTGGTCGTTTATTATATTTAGCTTTTGCTTTATCTGTCATTCCATTATTAGTCTTATTTGTAGCTTCTTTTTTCGTTTTTTCTTCAAAAAGATACTGTGATGTAGCTCCAAGTATGAATACAATAAATTGGGCTTTAACAAAAAAAATCATAGGATTGGGTGCACAGTTTTTTATTATTATGGTATGTATGTTATTTATATTTCAAGTGATAAATATAATTATTGTTCGTGTTTGTGGACCTGAAAACGTGACGGCATATAATATTGCATATAAATATTTTAATATTCTTAATATGGCTATGATGATTATAGTAACTCCTTTTTGGTCTGCATGTGCTGACGCGTATACTAAAAAAGATTTTTTGTGGATGAAAAACGTAATAGAGAAAATGGAGATGATTTGGAAACTAAGTATCTGTGTATTAATAATAATGATTCTTGTATCCAGTACTTTTTATGATATATGGGTCGGAGATAGTGTTAAAATATCATTATCTCTATCAGTAATGGTAGGTGTTTATATTTTAGTACAGAATTTATGTGGAATATATATATATGATAAATGGAACAAGCAAAATCCGATTGCAGTTGGTCGTCTATTTGGTATCTGCTTTTATTTCTGTTCCGACAATGTACTTTTTGTGTTCTAAATATGGAATAACTGTGATGTTATTAGTGCCTATCAGTGTTTGTTTGATTCAAGCATTTGTAGCTAAAAAACAATTAACCAAAATTATTAGAGGAACTGCTTCTGGAATTTGGATTAAATAAAAACAAATAGTCTTTTATATGGAATATATACTATTACTAACAGCTTGTATTAATCCTGATGGTATGCCATTTACTTGTTTGGCAGATGTAGGAGTGAGAAAGAAACAATACATCGAGGCTTTGAATTTTTACCTAAAAAACACAACGAGAAAAATTGTATTTGTTGAAAATTCAGGAACTGATATCTCATCTTCGTTTAAAGATTTCCAGCATAGAATTGAATTTTTGTGTTTTGATGGCAATCTATGTTTTGATAAGAGAAAAGGGAAAGGGTATGGAGAGGCGCTTATATTGGAATATGCAATGGCCAAATCTGAATTTATTACTGATGATGTGTTGATTTTTAAGTTGACAGGGAGGTTACAATTGATTAATATAAATCGATTGATACATTATATGGATAAACTAAGTCCAAGTAAGAATTTTGTTTGTGTTGTCCCACCCCAAAACAATTCGGTAGATTCACGATGTTTTGTCTGTAACAAATACTATTTGGAGAATATCTTTCTAAAAGATAAATTTCATATAGATGATTCAGTAGGATATTACTTTGAACACTTATTATTTGATTCTTTACGTCAGAATAAAGGAAAAATAAGAATTCATAAGATACCCTTTTTCTTATATTGGAGAGGGATATCTGGAAGTTTGGGAGATAGGTTAATAGAACCTAAATGCAGATATTGGTCTGATTTTAAGGCATTGTACCATTGTATGATTTCTAAATTATAGGTGATGAAACGTTTCTTATTTATGTATACTTCTTTTGGAGGGCATGTCCTAGAGTATTTTATTCATATATATCATTATGCGATAGATGATGAAAAGAATACCTATTATTTTATTTTCTCGCCGGATTTTAAAAAACATATTGAATGTGAGCAATTAGTGCTTAAGAAAAATATTATACTGCGATATCTGACAGTTAGGGAATTAGAAAGATTGCATCATACTAAAAAAATATTAAAGTCATATTGGGGGAATAGATTATTAAATGAAAAGATACGGAAGTACGATATAACAGATGTAATAATGTGCTCTTATGATTGTTTAGACCCTCTTTTTGCTTTTATGACGATGAAAAAAGTTTCCTATATTGGCATATATTATTATATTTATTTATATGAATGGGCTGACTTATCTATAAAGCAAAGAATCTTAAAGTCAATTATATTTTGGAAGATGGCTCATAACAAGTCAATCAAGAAAATATGTATTTGTAATGATTCATCTTCTGCTGCATTTTTTAATCGTAAATATCAGACAATGAAGTTTGATCGTATATCTGATCCTTATGTTTCCATTACACTAACTTTGCCGGATTTTAGAAAAGATAATGCTGTAAAAGAAGATGCTATTGTGCTTTCTCATATTGGAGTCTTATCTGAAAGAAAAGGAACACTTAACATATTGAAAGCGATAAAAGAAATGTCTGTTGTTGATAGAAATCAATTTGTCTTTGTTTTTGCAGGAAAAATAGATTTGGATATAAAGGATGAGTTTTATAGACTGGCAGCAGAATGTAGTGAGAAATATCGGCTGATAATAAAGGATTATTTTTGTTCTTATGAGGAAATATCTGCTATATGTAAATCATCGAATGTCCTTTTAATTCCTTATTTGAATAATTCACAAAGTAGTGGAGTATTAGGATATGCAGCACAGTTTAATGTTCCAGTTTTTTCTCCTAGCTCAAATATGTTGGGTAAAATAGTTCGGAAATCGAAATTAGGATATATAAGTAGTGATGTGGAAATATTGGGTATTAAAACTTTTTTAGAGTCTTGCCTGCTAAACAAGCTTATGACCATAGATGGTCAAGAGTATTTGAAACTAAATACAGTGAATTCTTTTTTGAATACATTGTTAAACTGATTATTTGTAAATATGAATATTGTATTTTTATTGCGACTTTGGCCTATTTATGGAGGAGGTGAAACAGTAACTATTTGTTTAGCTAATGAGATGGCGAAGAGAGGGCATGCTGTTACAGTCTTTTATTTTAAGGATTCTGAAACAAATGAATTGCCCTATATTGATCCTTCTATCAAGGCGGTAAGAATACCGGATGTGAGGTGTGATGAATATACTTATGATAGTGATGATGGTATTAAGATTACTATCGCTTTAAAATTGTATCAGCAGAATAGTTTTGATTTTATAATCAATCAATGGTGGCCTGTTGTTTTTTTATCTCCATTACGAAGTTTTTTTAATGCGAAAATAATTTCTGTTCATCATACGGCTCTTTATACTCGTAGTGTGATAGAAGGTTTTTGTTTGAAATCAATTTTGAAGCGTGTCTTTTTTCTGCTATACCGTTTCTTTGAAAAAGAAAGACAATTATCTGTTATAGATAAATTGTTAATCTTTAGTGATAAAGTATTATTTCTTTCGCCTCAGTTTAAAGACCAATATATACAATTGAGAAATCCAAAATCGGTTGAAAAATTGGACTGGTGTTATAATCCTTTGGTCTTTGATAATTTTATTTCTATGGATGAAATTTGTAAAAAGAGGAAAGAGGTTTTATTTGTTGGAAGATTGTTAGAATCAAATAAAAAAATATCGAAATTATTGACGATATGGAAGCATATTCAATTAGATAAAGAATTTAATGAATGGCATTTATATATTGTAGGTGATGGTAAGGATAAATCCTTTTACTTAGATTTTACACGCAATAATAATATTCCCAATGTTCATTTTGAGGGGAGGCGATATCCTATACCTTATTATAAGCGAGCTTCTATTTTTGCTATGACATCTGCATTTGAAGGATTTCCAATGTCGATAATTGAGGCGCAGCAAAATGGGGTAGTTCCGATTGTTATGGATTCATTTTTGTCTGTGCATGATATTATTGATAATGATGTAAATGGTGTGTTGATTTCTTATGGTAATACTACTATGTTTGCAGAATCTTTAAAGTCTTTGATGAAAGATGAAATGCAAAGAAATAAATTAGCAATAAAGGGGCTAGAAACTTGCAGACGTTTTAATATCGAAACTGTGGTAGATAGGTGGGAGGAAATATTTGAAAAAATGAGATGATGGAACTTTTATTATATCTATATATTCTAATTGTTGTTTATCTATTTTTAAAATATTCTAGAATAAGAACATTATATATTTTCTCTCCATATATATTAATCTATTTGAACTTTATCTTTAATGATGCTATTCCATTTCTATTTTTTTATCCAGATGTTCCAGAGAATATTCAGTATACGACATTTACAGCAGCAATTATAAACCTTTCGTTTCTATTTCTATTTAGAAAGCAGGCACAAGTCCCAATATCAATAAATCTTCCATTGTCGTCTATTAAATTGAATAAGAAACGAAAGATACTACTTTCTTGTTTTGTGTTTTTTTTATTGTGGGCTGGAGTAATGTCTGGAGTATTAATTAATTTGTTAAGGGGGAATAATATAGAAGATTTAAGAAGAACTAGTGAAATAGGAGTTGGGGTTATTAGGGATATTCCAATGCTAGGGATACAAATAATAATGCTTGTTCTTTTTCTCCAAAAGACATGGAAGTGTTATTATAAAGTCGTTGCTTTTTATTCTTTTTGTTTGAGCGTTTTCTTATTTTTGACAACAGGAAATAAAGGAGGGGTTCTTGTTGGGGTTACATTATTTTTACTGTTTTTTCATTTGAAGAAAAGAGGTTTTAAGTGGTATGAATATGTCTTATATTATTTAGCTATGCCATTAGCAGCCGGTACATTACAAGGCATTAGAGGTGGAGACTTAACTCTTATAGCATCCCAAATTGCAGTATTCTTTTCTTATCCAGTAATTCTTTATCAAGCTAATTCTATTCCTATCATGAATGCGGTTGGTACGGAGAACTTCTTTTGGGGAGAGGAATATTATACTGGTCTTGTAAAATTCATACCTCGTTTTTTGTGGCCGGATAAGCCTTTGTCATTTGATTATAAATTAAAAGAATTAGCAAACTATGATTTTGAAGGTGGGGGAATTTATACGACTTTATGTAATGATTTATATATAAATTTTGGATATTACTATTTTATCTTCTATATCTTGTGGCTATTATTTATTCATTATTTATATGGAATGGTAATGGATGATAAAAGGTTCTATTATAGCCGTATTATAGCTTTATTCATCATACTTATGGGGGGGATTGCATCTACTATTGGCTCTTGTGAAATCTTACTATTATTTCTCTTGTTCTTAATATTATATTATTCAAGAGTGAAAACATTATAGATTGTAATGAAGAAGAAAATATTATTTGTTGCTTCTGAATTTGCCTCGGGAATGATTCCTTTTGCTGCTACTGCTATAAATGCTTTAGCTAAGGATGATAGATTTGAAGTACACTGTCTTTGTGTTAATTCAGGTATTTATTCTTATAGGAATATAATTTTACAAGAAGCGAACCCTGTTTTCTTGGAATACCCAAAGAGTAAAATGATGAAATTGTTTTATAAACTATGGCCTCTAGAGATAATAAAACATTTATCGCAATTGGAAAAAAGTATTAATCCGGATGCTGTTCATTTTTTGACAGGTGATTTTACATTAGCTTTGTATATTTGTTTGAATAATAAAAGAACATTTTACTACACAGTGCATGATTTGCATCCACATGAGGTGGTAAGAAAAACTTTATTGGGTTATTTGATGCAAAAATATATTATATGGGGATATAAATTATGTAGGAATATAATTCCTAATCTTACGACTTCCTCTTATTTCCAATTGAAGGAACTGAAAGAAATATATCCATGTAAGAAAGTGAAATACACTTCATTTCCTTCTCTAATTACATCATTGATAATAAATGGTAAAAAAATGCCATTAGAAGTAAGTGGCTTAAAAGAATATATTTTGTTTTTTGGAACAGTAGATAAATATAAAGGGGTTGATTTGCTGGTTGATGCGTATTGCAATTTAACATGTAAGTCACTAAAATTAGTGATTGCAGGTAGAGGCTTTGATATTGAAACTCATAATGAAAACATTATTCGAATAAATCGTTTTATAGAAGATGAAGAAGTCGCATATCTTTTTAAAAAGGCAAAATTTATTGTTTATCCTTATCGTTCTGCAACAATGTCAGGGGTATTGTCTTTAGCATATTACTTTAATAAAAAAGTATTAGCCTCTACAATTCCTTTCTTTGAAGATAATGCAACTTTAAATGTTGTGTTATTTAAAGTTAATGATATAGATGATTTGGAAAGAAAGATGAAATCTTTAATATTTGGTAAAAATTTGAGTGTAGATCCAACAAGCTATCTTAATATATATGGTGAAGGTACATTAATAAATAGTTATTGGGGGTTATATGAAGATTGAAAATGTTAAAATGATTTATACATAATGATAAAATATTGATTCTTCTGTGATAATGAAAATCTTACTCTCGAATAAATTCTATTACCGCCGTGGCGGCGACTGTGTCTGTACCATAAACCTTGAGGAATTGTTGAAGCGGAAAGGTCATGAAGTGGCAATCTTCGCCATGCAGTATCCTGATAATATAGAAACACCATGGAGCAAGTACTTTCCTGGTGAAGTAAAGTTCAAGCCGGGATTAGGTATGCTTGAGGCGTTGTTACGCCCCTTTGGTACGAATGAAGTAAAACGTAAATTTACGGCATTATTGGATGACTTTTGTCCTGATATTGTTCATCTGAATAATATTCATTCTCAACTATCTCCGGTTATTGCAGAAATTGCGCATCAAAAAGGAATAAAAGTAATATGGACATTGCATGATTACAAGCTGCTTTGTCCGCGTTATGACTGTTTGCGTAATGGAGATACTATATGCGAAGAATGTTTTTCGGATAAGCGTAAAGTCTTGGAATATAAATGTATGAAGCATTCACGCTTGGCAAGTTATTTATCGTATTGGGAGTCTATGAAGTGGAATCGTGAACGATTGGAAGTTTGCACGGATATCTTTATTTGCCCTAGTCGGTTTATGGCAGAGAAGATGCGACAAGGGGGATTCGATAGTAAAAAAATAAAAACAGTATGTAATTTTATTGATACTGAGAAATGTTATGGTAAGGATTATACCAAAAGGGGAAATTATTACTGTTTCATAGGGAGATTGAGTCCTGAAAAAGGAGTAAGGACCTTGATAGAGGCGGCAAATGCTCTACCATATAAATTGGTGGTGATTGGAGGGGGGCCCTTGCTGGAGGAGTTAAAGACCGTAGCTGGGAATAACGTGGAATTTGTTGGCTTTAAACAATGGAATGATATAAAGGAGTTAGTGGGAAGAGCACGTTTTTCAGTGATACCTTCGGAGTGGTATGAGAATAATCCTTTGTCTGTGATAGAGGCGCAATGTTTGGGTACACCTGTACTGGGAGCACGCATCGGAGGAATCCCTGAACTGATAGAAGAGGGTGTTACCGGCATGACATTTGAGAGTCGTAATAAAGAGGATCTGAGAATGAAGATTGAAAGTATGATGCAACATCCTCTCAATTATGAAATGATAGCAGGAAAGGGACAGGAACTGTATGGTGCAGAAATGTATTATCAACAGATTATGAATTTGTATCAGGGTTGATTTGTTGCTTTATAGTATATAATGGAAAGAAAAGACAGGGAAATATTGGATAATTCATTTATTACTAGTATTTTTGTATCATCAAGAAATATCGGATGGCTATTAAGAATTTTAAAACCAAGGAAGAGGCGTTGGCTGCTATGAAGAAGGCGACAGACCGCAAACGCACGTTGATAGAATATCTCAAAAAGGGGTATTCCTTAGAAGAATTGGAAAAAATGGGATTTAAAATGGCAAAATTTGCATGATGTGATAGATTTGCCAATAGAACGTGTCAATGCTTTATCTCCCTATAAAGTTTATATAAATAATAATGGTAGTTTAGGATTTGAAACCCAATATGGTTCTGTCTATGAGGTAGGGTTTGTTGAGGACTATACTTTTATGGATGAGAATGCGTTTCAGTTTTTTATTTTGGAATCACAAGGTAAGCATTCTGTAAAAGATCCGTTGGTCAGGGAAACTATTTGGGTAATTCTTGAAACATTCTTTTTAGAAAACAATCCTGTTATATTATATATTTGTGATATGTCGGATGGTAAACAGGCTATTCGTAACCGTTTGTTTTCCATGTGGTATTATGAATATGAACAACGGGAAAGTTTTACTTTTTTGTCCACTAAAGTGGAAGTAGAATCTACTGATTACTATGCATCTGTTCTCGTTAAAAATTCCAATCCTCAATTGGAAGATATAAAGGTTGCTTTTAACTCTTTCATTGAAAATATGAAAGAAAAATTGGAATAGTGAATAATTAAATCAAACAACTTATGGTTAACAAATGTTCCTTGCATTCCACCGATGCAAGCATAATCCTTACATATCGTTGCCCTATGAAGTGCAAGATGTGTAATATATGGTTTAACCCCACTAACAAGAGTGAAGAAATAAAAGCAAGTGACCTGAAGTCATTGCCTAAGTTGAAATTCATCAATCTGACGGGAGGTGAGCCTTTCATTCGTGAAGATTTGCCGGAAATAGTGGAGGAATGTTACAAGCATACAGACCGGATTGTGATTTCTACAAGCGGATGGTTTGAGGACAGGGTGATTGCCTTGGCGAAACAGTTCCCTATCATCGGAATTCGAATCAGTATTGAGGGTTTGAGTTGTAAAAACGACGAACTACGCGGACATGCCGGAGGGTTTGATAAAGGACTCCGTACATTGTTGGCATTGAAAGAGATGGGCTTGAAGGATATCGGTTTCGGCTGTACCGTGTCGAATAATAATTCAAAGGATATGCTTTCATTGTATCAGCTCAGCAAGTCACTGGGAATGGAATTTGCTACAGCCGCCTTTCATAACTCGTACTACTTTCATAAGGACGACAATGTCATCACCAACAAGAACGAGGTGTGCGGTGACTTTGAGCAACTGATAGAATGGCAGTTGAAGGAGAATCACCCGAAGAGTTGGTTTCGTGCTTGGTTCAATATGGGACTGATAAATTATATTGAAGGGGGAAGGCGCATGCTGCCTTGTGAGGCGGGAAGTGCTAATTTCTTTATAGACCCGTTTGGTGATGTGTTTCCCTGTAACGGTCTGGAAGAGAAATATTGGAAGAAGTCGATGGGGAATATTCATGAAACTCCGGACTTTATGACTATTTGGACAAGCAAAAAGGCGGAGGAAGTACGTGCCATGGTGCGTAAATGCCCGAAAAATTGCTGGATGGTGGGCACAGCCTCTCCGGTGATGCATAAATATATAAAATATCCGTTGAAGTGGGCGTTGCAGAATAAACTTCGTTCCATGCAGGGAAAAACAGTCTGTCTGGATAAAAAATGGTGCGATGTAGGGCAAGATCCCTGCCAGGGAGATTTAAGGGAAAAGTTCTAGTATTCTAACTTACTTTTTCTTTTTTCCTGTAATCATCAGCCAAAGTGCCGAAAGGCATGACAGAATGATGATTCCGGCATATTGCAGTACTTCTTTTATGAAATTGAATATTTTCATTGGCTGATTGACATTTAATGTCGCAAATCTACTGTTTTTATTTTAAACTGCTTTATTCTTTATGAAGATTATTGTGACCGGTACCCGTGGCATTCCCGATGTGATGGGTGGTGTGGAAACGCATTGTGAGGAGCTTTTTCCGCGTATCGCAAGGAGGGGGGAGGATGTGACGGTTATCCGCCGGAAGAATTATGTGCATGACGGGTTGACGGAATGGAACGGTGTGAAACTGATAGATATAGAATCTCCTAAACAGAAATCGTTTGAAGCGATTGTTCATACGTTCAAGGCGGTGAATAAGGCAAAACAGTTGGGGGCGGATGTATTGCATATCCATGCCATCGGACCGGCATTGCTTGTACCGTATGCTAAAATGTTGGGACTGAAAGTGGTGTTTACCCACCATGGGCCGGACTATGATCGTGACAAATGGGGGATTATGGCCAAAATGGTTTTGAAATGGGGAGAGCGGATGGGATGCCTGTTTGCGGATGAGGTAATAGTCATCAGTGAGGTGATCCGCAATCTGATCAGACGGAAATATGGTAGAACCGAGCAGGTTCATCTGATTTATAATGGTGTGCCTTGTCCCGATTATACGAACTGTCCTGAGTATTTTAGGGAATTGGGGATAACTGAAAGAAACTACATATTGGGTATGTGCCGTTTTGTACCCGAAAAGAATCTTCATCATTTGGTGGAGGCTTTTCGGAGGGTGGATAAAAAAGGATGTCGGCTGGTGTTAGCCGGAGATACGGATTTTGAGGATGAATATTCGCGTGCATTGAAAAGGGAAGCGAGGGAAAACGGGGTGATACTGACCGGATTCGTGAAAGGGAAAAAACTACATTCACTTTTGACAAACGCCCGTTGTTATGTGTTGCCTTCGTCGCATGAGGGGCTTCCTATCGCTCTGTTGGAAGCCATGAGTTACCGGTTGCCTGTCATTGTGAGTGATATTCCCGCCAATAAAGAAATGGGGCTGGATGCCAGCTGTTATTTTGAAACCGGTAATATAGAGCAGCTGGCTGATAGATTACAGGAAATAATAGATGGGGATTTTAAACAGGTACATTACGATATGGAAAAGTATGGATGGGATGGAATAGCTCTCCGGGTGGCTGATGTTTATGAAAATCTGAAAAAATGAGAACACTTTCATTGGTCGGGCTGATGGTGCTTCTGTTGTGTCCGTCTGCTTTGAGAGCCCAGTTTGTGTATGGAACGACAGGTTTGCTTCACATGCCGACAGGGGAGATGCAGCGTGACAAGACTTTTATGTTTGGCTGCGCTTTTCTGGATACGGAAGCGACACCGGGGCATTGGAGTTATGATACGGGTAATTATTTTATTAATATAACCATTTTTCCTTGGTTGGAAGTAGGATATACCTGTACTTTGCATAAGGCTCCTTATGGCAGTACGTATTATCCGGAATCAGTCTGGGGCAAATATTGCAATCAGGATCGTCAATTCTCGGGCAGGTTGCGCCTTTGGAAAGAAGGCTGGTGGAAGGAATGGACTCCTCAGATTGTGTTAGGAGCGAACGATCCCGGTACCAATGACAGGACTTCTGAAAAGGATTATGGTATCGGTATGACTGGTAGTGCATCCGGAAACGGTCATTGGCAGCGGTATTATCTGGCTGTTACAAAACATCTGTCTATTAGAAATACAGGAGAGTTAGGTATCCATTTGGCATACGTCTATAACAAACGGACAGATTATCATTTGAATGGTCCTGCCATAGGTGCTAATTTCCGCTTTCAATTACTCGGCAATCAGCCTTTGATGAAAGCCGTTAATAAACTGAACCTTATGGCTGAATATGACGCCCGTACAATGAATATAGGTGCTGAATACAGCTTTTGGAAAGATTATATCAATGTCGTGATAGAGTTCAACCGCTGCCGTTACTTTTCCGGCGGAGTGTTTTTTAAAGTCTACCTGAAATAATAAAAGGAGTGGCTGTCAGTCTTTGATTTTCTTTTTATACACTTCCCCTCTGCTCATTACTTCCTTAACGAAATTGTAGGTTTCCACCCCTCGGAAGTATCCATTCTTACAAACCGGATCATTGAAATATTCTTCATTACTTTTAAGCAGAATATAGTTATCTACGCTGTTGTCCCATACATATTTATTCTTGCCGTATTTTTCAGCCAGTGCTATGGCATCCAGTACGTGTCCTATTCCGGCGTTATAAGCCGCCAAGACAAATTTCATCCGTTCGTTTTCATCTTTTATTGCGTTGAAAGAACGGGAAGTGGCAGCAATATATTTCACGGCGGCCTTTATACTCTCTTCCGGATTCTGTTCTTTACCGGGAGGAACTCCCATAGCACGCGCCGTCCGGGGCATGAGCTGCATTAATCCTTTCGCGCCTGCCCATGATACGGCTGTTGTATCAAAGTTTGATTCCGTATAGGCCAGGGAAGCTAAAATACGCCAATCCCAATCTATATCTTTGGCATATTTCTTGAATAGAGTGTCGAAGTGTGAAATCTTTCCGTCTTTGATGGACAAGATGGAACCGTGAGGTGTCCGTTTGCTTATTTCAAAATAACGCTTGCTACTGGCCTGATAGGCAGGAGAAGTCATATTTTCCTGATGCCATTTAGTAGCAGCTTCACCTAGTAGCGGTGAGGTCTTACGTACGGCCCATGAGGCACGTTGGTCAAAACTGACAGCCAGGTCAATATTCAGATTGGGGTAATAAGTCTTGT
>OIEV01000833.1_pt1 | contig 17213 bp, 14 predicted proteins | sample 1581881 | NCBI WGS metagenome assembly OIEV01 (sample SAMN03279760, study PRJEB24777) | human gut metagenome | isolation source: fecal sample PR121 from 1 month old male Malay infant, vaginally delivered... | place: Singapore | collected 2005-09-16 | reverse complement strand
CCCCCACACCGACCGGGAAGGCCCCCCGCCCGCTTGCGCGGGCACCCCGTAGAGCAAGCCTCACAGCCCGCAGCGTTTTTTCCATCGTTTCCCATGTCGAGAGGCCGTCCTTAACCGTATGCCGGGACGGGACGCGCCACGGCTCCACGTACCCACCGGCTCGCGGCGCACAGGGCCGCGCAAGAACACCCTGAAAGGCCCCGGCTTACATGCCCTAAGCCGTGACTCCAAACTGGCCTGAGCGTTCCGCGCCAGCCCGCCACAAAGACGCCCCTCCATCGTCCGCGCAGGCGGACCCGCCGCGGCACGGCGCCCCGCGCGCCAAAAACCGATTGACGGTGCGCGGGGCGTGGTATAAAACTGACCGGTCAGTTCAATTTCTCCCATAACATGTGAAAATAGTGGCAATTCAGGGAACCATGCACCACGCGGGAGCCTCTCATGACGACAGACGAAAATCTTTCCATGACCCCGGACAACGACAAGGATCCGCAGCGGCGCAAACGCCCCCGCAAGGGCCCGATCGTCGGCATCCTGCTTTTGCTGTTCCTGCTCGCGGGGATAGGCGCGGGCGCGTGGTGGTATCTGTTTCTGCGTTTTGAGGAAAGCACGGACGACGCCTATGTCGCCGGCAATGTGCTGCGCATCATGCCGCAGGTGAGCGGCAAGGTCGTCGCCGTGGATGTGGACGACAACGACATGGTCGCCGCCGGGCAGACGCTCGTGCGCCTTGATCCCGTGGACGCCCGCCTTGCCTATGAGCGCTCCCTCGTGGCGCTGGCTTCCGCCGTGCGCGACAACTGCCGCCTTCAGGCTCAGCTCCGGGAAACCGAGGCCGCCATCCGGATGCGCCGGGTGGATCTGCGCCAGAAAGCCGACAACCTGACCCGGCGCGAGGCGCTGGGCAAGGCCAAAGCCATTGGCGCGGAAGAATTGAAGCACGCCCGCGACGACCGCGAGAATGCCGCCGTGGCGCTCGCCGCCGCCGAAGAGGAACGCAACGCGCTTGCCGCCGTGCTGCTGGATACCGGGCTCGCCGAGCAGCCCGCCGTGCGCCAGGCCGCCGCCAACGTGCGCGACTGCTGGCTCGCGCTCCAGCGCACCACCGTCCTGAGCCCCGCCGCCGGGCAGATCGCCAAACGCGGCGTGCAGGCTGGCGAAGTCGTATCGCCCGGCACCCCGCTCATGACCGTGATCCCCCTGCACCGCCTGTGGATCGACGCCAATTTCAAGGAAGTCCAGCTCCACAAGATGCGCATCGGCCAGCCCGCCGTGATCCGCGTGGACATGTACGGCGGCGACGTCACCTATCATGGCCGCGTGACCGGCTTCTCCGCCGGGACGGGCAGCGCCTTCTCCCTCCTGCCGCCCCAGAACGCCACCGGCAACTGGATCAAGATCGTCCAGCGCGTGCCCGTGCGCATTGAAATCGACCCCGCCGACCTCAGGGAACACCCCCTGCTGGTGGGCCTGTCCGCCGTGGTGAAGGTCGACACGTCCGATACATCGGGGCGGCTCCTCGCCGCCTCGGCCCGCACCGAACCCGTGCCCGGCGATCTCGTCTCGCAGGCCCCCGCCGTCGATTTCGCCCCCGTCGAGGCGACCATCTCCGGCATCATCCGGGACAACGCCCTGCCCGGCGTCTGCCCCGTCCAGGGCAAGCCATGAGCGGACGCGCCCAGCCCCTGCCGCCGCTTCAGGGCGGGATGCTCGTCATCGCCACCATCGGGATTTCGGTAGTCACGGCCATGACCGTGCTCGACTCCACCATCGCCAACGTCGCCCTGCCCACCATCGCGGGCAACCTCGGCGTGGCGTCTTCGCAGGGGACGTGGGTCATCACCTTCTTCGGGGTCGCCAACGCCATCGCCATCCCGCTCACCGGCTGGCTCGCCCGGCGCATGGGCGAGGTGCGGCTGTATTTCTGGTCCACGTTCCTGTTCGTCGTGGCCTCGTTCCTGTGCGGCATATCCAGCAGCCTCGGGATGCTCATCATCTGCCGCATTTTGCAGGGGGCCGCCGCCGGGCCGCTCATCCCGCTTTCCCAAAGCCTCCTGCTGGCCTGCTATCCCCGCGAGAAACGCGGCATCGCCCTTTCCCTGTGGTCCATGACCATCGTGCTCGCGCCCATCCTCGGGCCGATCCTCGGCGGGTATATCTGCGACAACTATACGTGGAACTGGATCTTTTTCGTCAACGTACCCGTGGGGGCCGTGTGCCTCGTCGCGCTGCGCATCCCCATGGCCGGGCGCGAGACGGCCACCGCCAAGAACCCCATCGACACCGTGGGGCTGATCCTCCTCATCATCGGCGTGGGCTGCCTCCAGCTCATGCTCGACGAGGGCAAGGACAAGGACTGGTTCGCCTCCGGCTACATCGTGATCCTCGGCGTCCTCACGGTCGTGGGGCTGGTGCTCCTTGTGGCGTGGGAGCTCACCGAAGAGCATCCCGTGGTCGACCTCTCGTTGTTCCGGCACCGTAACTTCACCGTGGGCACAATCTGCATCAGCCTCGGGTTCCTGTTTTATTTCGCCGGGGTGGTCATGATGCCCATGATGCTCCAGACGCGGCTCGGCTATACCTCCATGTGGGCCGGGCTCTCCCTCGCGCCCATCGGGATTTTCCCGGTCTTCCTCTCGCCGCTCATCGGGCGGTTCGCGCAGCGCATCGACATGCGGGTCATCGTCACCATGAGCTTTCTGGTTTTCTCGGCGGCCTTCTACCTGCGCACCCTGTTCTCGCCGGACGTCGATTTCGCCTTCGTCCTCTGGCCGCAGGTCGTACAGGGGATCGGCGTGGCCATGTTCTTCATGCCGCTTACGAGCATCATCATTTCGGGGCTCGACGCCAAGGACATCGCCAACGCCTCCAGCCTCTCCAACTGCACCCGCGTGCTGGCGGGCTCCATCGGGTCGTCCCTCGCCACCACCATGTGGGAACGGCAGGAAGCCCTGCACCACGTCCGGCTCACCGAGTCCATCAACCCGTTCAACCCGGCGGCGCAGCACGGGCTCAACCAGCTCACGCAGATGGGCCTCTCGCCGGAACAGGCCAAGGTCTGGGTCGCCAACGAAATCACGCGGCAAGGGTTCCTGCTCGGATTCAACGAGCTGTTCTGGCTGGCGTCCATAGCCTTCATCGGGCTGGCCGGGCTGGTCTGGCTGTCCACACCCATCAACAAGAAAATCCGGTAGGCGGACGCATGGCACAACAAACGAAATGCCGGAAAAAGACGGAAGCGCGCCGGGAGGCCATCCTTGACGCCGCACTGGAAGAATTCGCCGCAAAGGGGTACGCCGGAGCGCGTATGGAAGACATCGCCCGGCGGGCCGGGGTAGCCAAGGGCACGCTGTATCTGCATTTCGGGGATAAGGAGGGGCTGTTCAACGGCCTCGCGGAGTCTGCGTTCGCGCCCATGCACGCGCTGGCCAAGGAGATCCTCGGCGACAAGACGCCGACCCTGCGCGAAAGGCTGCTCCGTTTCTGCGGACCGATGCTGGATGAACAAGGCTGCTCAAGGACGGCGCGGATCATCAGGCTGGTGTGGGCCGAAGGGCTGCACAACCCCAAGCTCGTCGCGCCGTTCTACCACGGGCTCGTCGCCCCGATCCTCGAGCTGCACCGGGAGAACCTGCGCCTCGCCGCGCATGAGCACCCGCACCCGGCGCTCCAGCGGTTCCCGCAGCTTCTCGTCTCGCCGATCATGCAGGGGCTGCTCTGGCAAGGGATGTTCAAGGACAAGGCCCCGCTCGACGTGAAGGAACTGTATATCGCCTATCTCGACATTATCCTGCCGGAAAAATAAGGGATTTATGTATAAGGCAGACAGCCGCGCCTCCCGAAGCCCCGGGAGGGTGCCGCAAGCGGGTTCCTGCGGAAACTTGGGTTTTTCACGCCGGAAACGCGGTAAGGCTTCCCTGAAAACGTCCTTTTTTTCGCCTCTGACAGATTTGAAAGCCAACAAATTGTAGATCTCTAACAGACTATCATGTATTTATAAACAGGTATTTCTCATTACGAGGGGTGGCTACGCTTTTCTCCGATTGCGCCGGAAGTCTTTCGCGGAATAGACAGCGGCCCCTCCCTTCTCCCCTTTTGTGAGCGCCTTTGGCTCCAAATCCCGCCTCGTCCAGAAACGGGGATGGATTTGTTTTTATAATTCTACTGTGTTATAATTTTTTTTTGATTACGAATGCGCGGCACTCGGTTGCAGCGGATCGCGCATATGCCGGGCATTGGGGGGAAGGATTTCGCAGCTATTTTCCGTGGTATAAAATTGACATAATTTAAAAGATTATGCGATAAAATAGTGCCCTCCCCGCCTGTTGGCGGAGCGCAAGCACAGGCGGGCTCCGCCCGGCCCCGTATCCCAAACGGATGCCGGACAGAGTCTCCGTGCGGAACGGAGAACCGATCGCCCAAAAAACGGGGAACACGCCACAGGATTGCGGAGAAAAAACAAAATACAGCACGCCAGCCTCTCCCCCGCATGATTGCTCCCGTGCCCGCTCTCCCCGCCCGCTTCTCCCCGGCATTCGCCGCTGTGGTATCCCCAGCGGGGAAGGGGCCTTCCCCGCAATTTTATAGCCATTCCATATGATTATGTGCAGATACCTTGCCCGCACCGGGCCTTTGTTCCGAAAACCGCGGCATCCGGAGGCGTTCCCCTCAGGCCCGGGGCCGCTTTCACGTCCATCCCCCACTTCGCCATAAAGCGGGGCAATTTATCATAATAAAGCGTTATTCCTCCCCAAACACTGATTGCAACGGGCCGAAATATCCTTTAGAAAAGGACAGGCCGCACCTCAGGAAAAGCGGCCAACCCCATCCGGCTGTCCGGTCCCGACGCCGCGTATCGAGCGGTTTCGGGAACTGACGCTACCCGCCGCCAGTTCCGCCGCACGGCTTTATCCCGGCTCCTCCGGGGTTCCCACCGCTCCGTCGTTTTCCCGATTTGGTTGTTGGGGAACTTCCCGACGTTAAGGCCTGAGGAACGCTTTTTCCTCCTTGAAAACGAGAGCATCACATTGAAGCGTCCCGCGAGCCCCGCCGAAAACGGCGCAGGGGCCGCGGATTGCCCCCCGAGAGAGTTTCCCTTGAGAATCACGATACCGTCTTTTTCTTCACTCCGGCCCGTTCTTCTGGCTGGGTTCCTCCTCGCGCTGCTGTTCGCGGGGTTCCCGCCCCGCAGCGGAGCCGAGGAAATCCTCCGCATCGGCGTGGAAGACGATTATGCGCCCTTCTCCTTTCCCGCCGAGGGCACGCAGGCCGGATTCGACCCGGAGATCGCTGAGGCGTTGTGCAAGGCCATGCGCCGTTCCTGCACGGTCGAGCCCCTTGCTTTCGGCACGCTGCTCGAAAAAATGCGCCGGGGCGAGCTGGACATGATCGTTGCCGGGCTTGCCAAAAACGAACAACGGCTGGCGTATATGGATTTCACCAACAGCTACTACCACTCCCGTTCCATCTATCTGGGGCTTCCGGGCAGCGTGGCCGTCAGCGCCGAAGGCCTGAAAGGGAAACGCGTTGGCGTCCAGGATCATACGCAGCAGGAGATCTTCCTCCGGAGTCACTGGGTCAACGTGGCTGAAATCATCCGTTTTTCTACCTATGGGCAACTGATCGACGCCTTCTGCGCCGGACAGCTGGACGCCATCCTCGTGGACGGGCTGTCCGGGTACGAATTCCTCCAGAGCGAGCGCGGCCAGCCTTTCGCCATACTGGATGATCCCCTCCCGCCCGACGAAGACCTCGCCTATGCCCACATCGGCGTCCGGAAAAACAATTCCGAACTGATCGAGGCGATCAACGAAGCCATCGTCCATATCAAACTGAACGGCGAGTACGACCGCATCGTACGCAAATATTTCCCCTTCAGCATTTATTGAGCGCGTTCATGTACTGCAAGCCTTCCCGAAACGCGGAGCCGAAGCGGAAACGACAACTCGGCATCAACCTTTTCCCCGTGCTCGTCTCAGTGCCCCTGCTGGCGCTGCTGGCCTTCGTCTCTTTTATCTTCACCAATGACCTTCAACGGATCAAAAATCTGGCGCTCTCCACCAGCAACAGCCATCTGCCGCAGATCCTTGCCAAGCAGCAGATGCTCCTCAACGTCGAAAACATGCGCCGCAACATCGCACTGGTGTACAGCGCGTCCGACCCCACCATCAGCCGGAACGCGGGCATCACCGCCCAGGCGCTGATCGCGGAATCGGTCTTTGAGGAGACGTCGGTGGACTTCTCCAGCAAAATGGATGAGATCAGGCCGCAACTCCTCCGTCTCATTGAGCTGAGGCAGCAGAGCTATCTGGCCGAGGATCGGCTCCATCATGCGGAAATCTTTTTTTCGAACGTGCTCGGGCGGCTGCTTATGCGGGCGGGGATGGAATACAGCTATCCCCTCAGGCACAGTGCGCGGCACCTGGACAAGGATTTCTCCAGAAACACGGCCAACAAGCAGGGCCTGCAGGAAAGCCTGCGCCCGCTGATGGACATGTGCGCCAAGGCGGAACAGGCCGCCCCCCCTGAACGGACGCTGCTCAAGGACTGCGGGGAATTCCGGACGAACTGGGACGGCATCGTGTCCAATTGGACGCAGCTCGCGAGAGGCCACGTGGAAGCCAAACAGCTCTGGAACACCCTCGACGGCAAACTGCGCGAGCTCAGCGACGCCGTTTCGACCCACGAGGCCGAATGGATTTACCGGAGCATGTCCCACATCAACGAGGAAGTTTCACGCATCAAGGAACTGTTCCCGATCATGGGGACCGCGTTGCTCGCGGGGCTGCTGGCCACGCTGCTGCTCATCCACCTTCAGATCCTCCGCCCCCTGTCCCTGCTCTCTCAGGCGCTGCGGACCATCCGTTCCGGGCACTCCATCTCGGAACTTCCCCGGGTACGCATCCGGGAATTGCAGGACGTACTCGACGTTTTGCCCGACATCAGCCGCCATATGGACGAACTGAACACCCGTTCCGGCCAGCTCGCGCAGGAACGGGACCAGTATGCTGACCTCAGCTTCCGGGATGCGCTGACCGGCGTATACAACCGCCGGGCGCTTGAGGAAACGATGGAGCGCATCCCGGCGCGCACGCCGCTCGCCCTGCTGATGCTCGACCTCGACTTCTTCAAGAACTACAATGACCGGTTCGGGCATCAGGCCGGGGACGCCGCCCTGAAAGCCGTGGCGCAGGCCACGCAAAAAGCGCTCCTGCGGGATTCGGACAGGATATTCCGGTACGGCGGCGAAGAATTCACCATCATTCTGGCCGGGGCCGGACAGTATTCGGCCATGACCGTGGCACAGCGCATCTTGGAAGAAGTGGCCGCACTGGACCTTGTCCATCCCGATTCCCGGACGGGCAAGCTGACGGTCAGCATCGGCATTGCGCACCGCTCGTTCGGGGAAGATGCGGACATCTGCGAAGTGCTGACCCATGCGGATCAGGCGCTGTATGAAGCCAAGACGTCCGGCAGAAACCGGATCGTCCTTTTCGAGGGATAAGCCCCTTCCGGCCAGGCCCCGCCTTCAGGCGTGCTCCGGAACGGCGGAGCTATTGGGCGTCAAAATCGGCCCCGCCCGTGCGCACGGTTTCGGAAGGCTCCATCGCTTCCTTGAGGTCTTTGGACACCTTGAGCTTGATCGTCTTGCGCGGGGGAATGGGCACCGGCTGCCCCGTGTGGGGATTGCGCCCCAGACGGGCCGCGGTTTCCGTCACGGCCAGCGTCCCGATGCCCGGCAGGATCACCGACGTATCTTCAAGCAATTGCCGCCGGACGTACCGCATAACCACGAGCATAACCCGTTCGGCTTCCACAGGGCTCACTTCCAGAGCCTTCGCTATGTGTTGGACAAGATCTTTTTTGGTCGATTTGGAAGCCATTCGCAGCAGCACCTTCTGTCTTGAATCGTTGGGGAGAGAAAGAGTTTTTCTTTCTCTCTTTCTATAGGCGAAAGGAATGTCCGATCAGATTATCCGATCAAAATGGACGATCAAGTTGTCCCTTCACGAGAGTCTACACTGTTTTTACAGCTTTTTTTCCTGTCAGAGTGTCCGGGACATCGCCAAGAAGACTGTCCGGCGTGTGCGGCCATTCTGTCCTGCCTCACAGGCCGCTCACAACATCCTCGGACGGATTGGGTGTCCAACATGTCCGGACATCCTGCCCTGACACGCTGTCCGGGCCTTCCGGACGGGCTGCCTGTCCATGCGCAACCGCACGCATCCCGGACGGACAGATTATCCGCCCAAAATGTCCACACAGAATGGACATACAGAATAGCCCTACTGCCCCGCTCCGACGGCGTCCTGGAGCATATAGCTGATCTGCATCCGGCAGGCCTTCTGCACCAGCGGGTTTTCCAACCCCCCGCGCGAACGCAGGACGGCGGGAACCTTCTCCAGGATCTGTGAGGCAAACGGGCCGTCGGGTTCATCAAGCATCTGACGGAACATCGCTTCGACCTCTTTTTCAAGGGCAAGGGCGGCCTCTTCTTCGAGCAGCCTCCGCTCGGCCTCCAATGCCTCGCGTTCCCGGCGCACGGCCTCTTCGCGTTCCCGGCGGCGTAATTCCGCCGGAGAAACATACCCCGTGGGGATACGGTAGGTCCCGTCTTTGGACAGGCAGCGAAAGACCCAATCCACCGGACGCGAAACGGGCTGGCCCTTGCTGTCCACCATCTGGCCGTGTTCCAGCTCGTACTCCGCATACCGGAGGGCGTCCGTGAGGGAACCGGGGTCAATGTTCTGCACGGCGAGGAGCTCTTTGATCCGGCGCAGGTGCTTGGCGGTGAAACCGACCTCCATCAGCCTCGGGCACAGCTCGGGCAGCGCCCTCTCCAGCTCATCCGCCGGAGAAGCCGACACGGAAGGGGAAGCGGCACGCGGCGCGCCGAGTGCCTCCTTTTCATCCATAAGAAGCCTGATACGCATCCCGCGCCGATGGACCGTTTTCTCGCACACGCCCGTTTCCGCCCATGTAGCGATGATCCGACGGCAGGTCCGCGCATCGATACCGATGGTCTCCTCAATGATGGGGAGGGTCAGGTCGATGGTTTCTTTCTTGCCGATCCCGTAAAGCCACTTGAAGAGCTTCGTCGGATTGGCCCCATGCACTGGAGCCAGAGGCCTGAGGAGGCTGATCTGCCCTTCTCCGACCCTCTTGGGTTTGCACCGGGCCCCTGCCTGCACGTCAACTTTGGCTGTCCGGCGTGAGCGGCCATTCAGAGCGTCTGATGTGGGCGAACGCAATGTCATCGCAGCGGCCTGGACAGGTACGGCTTCTTCCTGATCATGCTTACGAGAGGCAGACGTCCCCTGCTCCGTGGAAGTCCCCGCCTCTAGTCTGTTCTCCACCGGTAGCTCTGGATTCCGCTCAGGCAGCTCTTCATGGTGAGAGGATCTTTTGTCAGGATATTCTGAGTGTCCATTCTGGACATCCACTTGATAAGGACGTTTCCGTCCATCGGGACGGGAAACAGCCGGAGATGCCTTTGAATGTCCATGTAGAGTGTCCACTATCTGCGTCCACGTAGAGGGCGCGCTCAGGGACTCAAGGCTTGGAGTTTCAGAATATTTTCCCGTTGTTTCTCGTTGCGAAGGGGAGTGCTGAGACGCCTGAGCGTCCACTTTGACAGCAAGATCAGGCTGTCCATTTTGCATGTCCTCAGCTTCTGTCTTCACAGAGACGCCAGATCGTACCTCCGTGGCGAGTCCACTTGCAAGTCCGTTCTGATCGTCCACTTTGGCAGGACACTCAGGAGAATCAATTTGCGCGTCCACAGAGGAGGAGGAGGAGGAGGAGGAGGAGGAGGACACTTCAGGCTGTCCATTGTGCACGTCCACACCATCCGCCTTATGCGAGATTTTCGCGGCGTCAGCCTGCATCTCCTCAAGGACTCTGGCCGCCGCGATGTGATCTGGGCGCTCTGCCAGCTTGGCCGCGACGGATTCCATCAGTTCGTTGAGGCCGCGTCTGCGGGGATGCGTCTGTCCGGGGGTCATCAGAGGCTCCTGTTTACATGCCGAGGGCGGCGAGGATTTCACGGGCGACGGAGCGGAATTTCGCCGCCACCTTACTGCGGGGTGAAGATTGGAACACCGTTTCGGAAAGCATCTCGGAGGATCGGAGCATGGTCGCCTCACTGATGTACTCGGTGAGGACCTGTCCGGGATAGCGGTTGTTCAGGATGGTCAGCGAGTGCTTGTCCGCAAGCCGCCGCAAGTCAGCCATATTGTACAGGAACTTAAGCAGGACAAGCCCTTCGTTCAGCTTCGTGCGGCGGATCTGGTTGATAGCATTGATGGTTTTCGTGATACCGTCGAGCGAGAAACGCGACCCCGCACGGATGGGCACAATGATAAAGTCCGAGGCGATCATCGCCATATACACGAAAGCCCCCATTGAAGGCGGGCAGTCGATGAGGGTGATGTCAAACTCTTTGGTCGCATACTCTCTCAGCCGTTCACGGAGGGCGACGATGTATGACTCGTTCTTATAGAATTCGGCTTCGATGAAGGCCATCTCCTCAACGTTCGGAAGGATGCTGCAACCGATCTCTGTGGGATAGATGCAAGATTCAGGTTTGATTTCGGGGGCTTCTTCGTCATAAACCGAGGCAAGCAGCTCGTAAAGCGAAGCACAGCCGGGAGCGAGGTTGAAAAAGGAAGTGGAGTTGCACTGGCTGTCCACATCGACGATCAACACCTTTTTCCCTTGCATGGCCAGGGCATGTGCGAGATTGACGGTGATCGTCGTCTTCCCCACACCACCCTTGTTGTTGACGACCGAAATGATCTTGCCCATCGGAATCTCCTTTTAGTGAACGACTTGGTTTTCAGATAGAATAAAAAACGTTGAAGCACAACATTTTTAGTCTATTTTTTTTCTATATTTCTTTCGATGAATGTTCGCCCTTACGCAGCGGATGGGCTCGCGCATCAAGAGCGGTTCCCTTGATGGATTTTTTGTTTGAGATAAAATCATTTTATTTCAGCATATTACAAATCCATACCTGTTATTTTTCAGACAAGCGGACATACAAAAAAAGAATGCTTGAAGGACGGATGGTTACCCGAAAAAATTCGTATATCAAATATGTTTTTGCGAGTATCCACCCTCTCAGGGATACGCCACACGGAAATCATCGGCTGTTATCATATTCCTTTTCCATTGCCTTCAGGGGGGCCATCCTCCCAGCCCTTAGACCGCCCACTCAAAAATCTTTCAGCCCCGGAGCCCGTTGGTGGATAGCGCTTACTCCACGAGCCATGCCTTTATTCACCATAGGGCGAAACACGATTTCAAAAAGATTGAACGATGTCAGCATGGGCCCATCCCTGGACAAAACGGACGTTTCAACGGCGCAGGAAAACAAACTCTACGGCGGAACATCTACCCTCCCCTATTGCACCAGTACCATTGCTGATGCCGACATCCTCCAATGCGTATTCATTTTAGCCCCAAGTTCGTGAGGCCATGACTAACCTGATTATTCCCCACATGTAACCACGTACCCGAGCTTATGGTATTCTTCTCTACGTAGCGTTATTGCATCCCCTCCTTTCTGCGAGGACTTTTTGAGAGGCCATTTTGAGAGTACATGTTGATCCATTTTTTTGAGTGTCCATTTTGCATATCCATATTCTTATATTTCAAAAAAACACGCAGAGATATTCTGATAGCATGTTTATAAGATGAATGTTTTTTCTCATTCTTTAAACATGAAAAAACTGAGTTTTTACAACAAAATATCCACTCAAAACGGACTATCATAATGGACGCTCAAATGGACACGCTCATATCATATTGCATTCTTCCAACATACAGGGAGGAACTGCAAATCTTTTGAGTATCCGCCCGTCGCCCTGAAAGCATCCAATATGGACTCCCTTAGTGGACACCCACATTATCCATAGCCGTCCCATCATCAGGAACGTCCCCCCGCCTCTCCGGTTGGCCACCGTCCTTACAACAATCGGCTATCCTCCACCGGTCACCAAAAGAAGAGGCCTGAGGGACCGTTTTCCCCATATGCTCCTTTCCCCAACCATCGTTCCTCTCTCAGAAACGGAAGGTATCACTGCAGGTCCAGAGCTGCTGCTCCCCACCGGAGCATTCCCAATCGCTCTGACGGAGACAGGCAACCATATATGGTTTGCATGGACATTGTGAGTGTCCATTTTGAGTGGAATACATGAGAGTCCTTTTCGAGCGTCTAGTATGGCAGGATATTTTGACCGGAAAAACGGCTATGCATATTTTGATCGGCCATTGTGCTCAAACAAACTGTTCGGACAAAACGTATGTCCTTTTTGTGAGGATATTCAGATCGGACACACTGAAAGGACATGCAGATCGCCGGGAAGTAGGGACATTTTGGAAGTCCAATGAGCGGGGATAGCATGTCAGGACACGCTGTCCTTGCATTCTGGACGCCCAGCGTGTCCCGGGACAGTATGCCTGTCCAACATGCAAGGACAGAATGGCCGCTCTTCGCGGACAATCATATTTATGACGAAAAGAAATGTCCCTATTCAAAAATAGATAATAAAAACAATATATACATACAAGAGAGGACGAAATGGACGGATATTCTGCGCGTCCATATTGGACGGCCTTTTTTCCGTTTTATCCTACATGATAGAAAGAAAGAAAAAGTCAGATCTTTCTGTTCTTGATTTCAAAACAGAAAAAAACGCTTCAAGCTGTTCCCTATTTCAAGTAAACACATCCCCAAAAGGGTTTCCCAAAGCACGTCGTTTCTATGCGACGCTGTGTGAAGGAAACATTCCTTCAAGCCCTTCCCGATCTTTTACGGGGTCCTCACTATCAATAGGGGGGACGCGCTATCGAGCCTTCTTCCTGCCTATGGCTCATACGGATTGCGGTAGGGTAGGGCGTTCAATAACAAATCGGGGGCCCGAATTTAAGCGAAGCTATGGCCTGTCTCCACGATGTCATGGACGTGCGTTACCCGCCTGAAAGCCCAAAAGAAGAACCCCGGAATTTAAAGTTTCCGGGGCATCGTTTTACCGGGAGGGGGTAGGCGTCAGTTCCCCGTTTCGAAACGTTTGGGGCAGGTGCGGCAGGGGATATCCGGAAGCGGGCTTTGCAGCGCATCGCGGAACATGCGGAAAGGGCCGCTTTGCCAGATGCCGAGGGGATCTTCCTCTACGGCGGACCCGAACACGCGGCGGTTCACGGCCTCGGGCGAAGAGGCGGGCGCATCCACCGGAAGGTTCAGGTAGATGCAGGGGGACATGCGCCCTTCCGCGTCCACGTAGAGCGTCCGGGCTGCGTTTTCCCGGCAGGGGAACAGGCCGCAGCCGTCATCGGGCCGAGGGGAGGGCAGGCTGTAGTAGAGGCCGCGCCCGCGTTTGGCGGTTTCTTCGGAGACGCGTTCGAGTATGTCCCGGGCGGCGTCCAGTTTCCCGGCCTCGTGCGGGGAAAAGGCTTCCGCCTCCAGCCCCGGCGCCGCGATGTAGTCCAGCGTGCTGATCACCGCCGCGTGTACGTCCAGTTCGTCCATAAGATCGGGCAGGCCTTCCACGGCTTCCATCTGCGAGGCGAGCATGAGGTAGGCGAAATGCAGCTCAAGATGCACGCCCATTTTGGCTTTGCGGACGCGCTGGAGCGTGCGCACGGCCTCACGGACGCGGCTGAACGGCACGCCCGCGCGCGGGGCATTGCTGGCCTCGTCGGTGCCCACGAGGGAAAAGGCCACAATGTCGATGCCGCTCCCCACGATTTGCCCGGCAAGCGTTTCGTCCATGCGCAGCCCGCAGGTGGTTGTGGAGACCCGGCAGCCCGCCTTGCGCGCCAGCGCCGCGAAATCCATGAACCGCGGGTGCAGGAACGGTTCGCCCCAGCCTTGCAGGTGCACGCGCCCGCTCTCCTGCATGAGCGGCCACAGGCGGGCGAAGGTCGCGGCTTCCATGTGCCGCGAGCGCCAATATCCGGCCTGCGTGGTATGCGGGCAATAGACGCAGCGCCCCGGGCAAACGGAGGTGACTTCCACCTGTATGCAGTCAAGCAGGCGGGGTTTGCCGAACAGGCTTTCCCGGAACAGCTGCCAAACCGAAGGTTCCTGAAAACGGGGGTTGCGCAGCGGATCGGCCGCGCCGCCGTCTTTTGCCATGGGGTTCTCCTACATGCCGAACAGTTTTTTCAGGGACCCGAGCAGGCCGGCTTCCTGGGGCCGTTGCACCGCCCATGACGTTTCCACGTGGGGCCGGAGGATCGTCGCGTTCCACTTGCGTTTGAAGAACACGATGCCCGGATTGATGCCGAGGCCAAGGTTCAGGAGCGTATGCCCGCGCCGGATGCCTTCTGCGGCGAGGGCGTCCAAAAGGGCGTCCGCCGTGCCGGGCGGGCTTTCCGGGGCGCGGAAGGCGAACAGGTAAAAAACGGTTCCGAGCGCCGTGTAATCGCCCACGGCGAAGCCCTGCAACGCGCCTTCACAGTCCCGCGCCGCGAACAGCAGGGCGTCGGGCACGGCCTCCACATACGGGCCGATGTGCCGGAAAAGATGCCGCGTCCCCGGCGCGAAGGGCCGCGAACGGATATACTGTTCCACCAGTTCGGCATGATCCGGTTTCCAGCCCTCCCGCGCAATGAGAATGTCCCGGCGGGCGCGCCGGAGCTGGTTGCGGAGCTTTTGGCCATAGGCCATGTCCGCCGCATCCGTGGGGAGGGGGATGCCCCAATAGGCGTCGGGTTTGGTGGAAACGGCCCATTCCGGGGCGGCATCGGGCCGGAAGGGTGCGAGGACGGTCAGGGACTCGATGCCGCGCAGGGAGGAGGCTTCACCCACCGCCGCGTCGAGGCGGGCCGCTTCCGGGCGGCTGCGCTCCTGTTCCGCCCCGCCTTGCTTCAACCCGGCGTCATGCCCGACAAGCACCAGCGCCGGGCCGCTGCGCCACGCGAGGAAGCCCCCGCATTCCAGCGGCTCGAGATCGGAAACGGCGCGCACGTATGGGACAAGCTGCTCGGGCACGGCTGCCTCGGCGGCAAACGACGCCCAACGTGATGGTGGCATGGCATTCTCCGGGAACCCGCGCGCCGCGCGCTCAGGGAAAAGGTTGATGGGGAAACAGGCGGGGCCCGCCGGCGTTATCGCACTCCGCCGGGACGAAAAACTTTTTATGACTATCCCCCCTGCGGAGGGAACCGATTTCATTCACGACCCCGATCTTCTTCAAAGACTGTGGCCTGCGGGAGCCCTTTTTCAGCCCCTTTACCCATTCCGAGGGCTCGATTTCACCAAATGGCGGAAAATGGCGTTCCCCCATTTCGAGGGGGTCCGGGGGGGGCCCGTGGCCGAACCCCGGATTTCCCCGGCTAACCGCCATTCCTGCCCCTGATCGCGGCGCGGAGCCTGTGCCGCCACGTGGGGTACGCCTGCCGGACCGTGAAGCCGTCCTCGGCGAGCATATCCCGCAGTTGCAGCATGTGGGCCGACCCCACGAAAACCGCCGCGCGGCCTTCTTCGAGGAACGGGCGCATACGCTCGCGGAAACGCTGGTTCCTGCCGTCGATGATCTGTTCCGTGCGCGAGGGGAATTCGGTGCTCGTGCCGAGCATCCCCTCAAGATCCCCGTCGAGGTACGAATGGATGTTGCGCCGGGCGTAGCCTTTCCATGAGCGGCAGCCTCTGAAGAAGGCGGTCACCCGTCCGAGGGGAACGGACTCCAGGGACGCCACCTGTTCTTCAAGGCTTTCCATGCCGATGACGGATTTGCCCATTTCGAGCGCGGTGTGCCACGCGCAGAGATCCACGGACTGGTTCCAGCCCTGCCGTTCGAGATACGCCGTCCACAGCGAGAAGAATGCATACCAGTGCCGGGTGGTTGCGAGCAGTCCCCGCACGTCGGCGGGGTTGGGGTTCGCCGCGTTGAAGAAGCGGGCGAGCTTTCCGGTGGGGCCCTGCACGACCCGTTCGAGCAGCCTGATTTCCGGCTCCTCAAGCAGATCGATCAGGGGCGGGTGCCTGCCGTCGGGCGTCTTGCCGATGCGGGCCACCTCGTCCAGCGAGTCCGCGTCGAGCGGGCCCTCGAACAGTACGGTGTCCACCCGCTCGAACAGATTGCGGAAAGCCGCCTCGAACGAATAGCAGAAAAAGTGCGCCGTGCCGCCTATCCATGAGGTCCTGCCGTTTTTCGTCAGTTCCCAGAGCATGGCGAAGGGCCGCTGCTGGGGCAGCGAGTCGAAAATCTGGCGCTTGGAGAGATCCGACGGCGATTCGAGGAGGATGCGGACGAGGCTGCTTATGGTTTCACTGCCCGTCTCGCGGGGCGTTTCCCGCCAGCTCGCCATGACGTAGGGCAGGGCGGGGCGGCCTCCCCACTTGGTCTTGAAGCGCCGGATGCCGTCGTTCACGCCGAGGCCGAGGTGGACGTATTCCTTGTCCGCTTCCCTAGCGGAGCGGAGCATGTGCGCGAAAAGCAGGTCCGCCGCGTGGGGCGTGTAGTGCGTGCGGGAGTGCGCGCCGATGAGGTAGCTGCAAAAGCGGCGGGGCGCGTCGTCGAGGAGGAGGCTCGCCGCGAGGTTGCCCTCGGCGTCCACGGCGTCGAGCAGGCGCAGCCCCGGCGTATCCAGCACGGCCCCGGTGCGGGCGAACAGCCCGCGCACGTTGGGCGGCAGGACGGCCCGGTTCATGAACTCGGCCCACAGGCGGCGGTGCGCCGGGGTGAAGTCGCGGCCCTCGCGCACGGTCAGCTTTTCAGCGGCGATTTCCACCGGGCGGCGCAGGCGGGCGGGCACGGGCGCGTCGCACGGCAGGATGTAGAACGTGTCCCTGTCCGTGACGTGCCCCGCGAGGCGGGCGGGCAGGTCCGGGCCGATGGCCCAGCAGTCCGCCCCTTCGAGCCGCTTGGGGACACGCCGCAGGGCCGCCGCGAGCGCCCGCTCAAAGGAGTCGTGGGCATACTCGCCGGACAGCGGGTACCCGATGGCCATGAGCCAATCGTCAGCCGTCAGAAAGAGGTACTCCCCCTCCAGAAAGGCCGTCCCTTGCGACATGGCCTGCATGAACGGCGCGGAATGCTCGGGCACGCGGGCCTGCTCAAGGACTGAGGCAAGATCGGGCATGGCGTCCTCCCGGTTTTGCGGAAACGGTCCCTTCCCGGATACCAGATTTCCTGCGGACCTGTCGAGGGCCGGAAGGCGCTTCGGCGTATGGGATGCTGTGCGATCCGCCGGGCGGGGAGGGC
>OIEV01000829.1_pt1 | contig 17306 bp, 21 predicted proteins | sample 1581881 | NCBI WGS metagenome assembly OIEV01 (sample SAMN03279760, study PRJEB24777) | human gut metagenome | isolation source: fecal sample PR121 from 1 month old male Malay infant, vaginally delivered... | place: Singapore | collected 2005-09-16 | reverse complement strand
GATTTTACATTGCGGAAATTCGTGACGACACTGTCAGTGTCTGGAAAAAGTCCGTCGGCGGCTTTACGGCAGCATGCTGTCTTCCCGGACACCTCGGGCGGCGGTATATCTCCGATGCAGCTTCACGAACCTTTGCGGGATCGGCATCCCGCAAAACTCTAAATTCGAATTGCGGCCTTCAGCCCCCCCCCGGATACCGCATAGTCCTGTATGCCGGACGCATCCGCAAAAATCGGATGTTAGAAGATTCTAACGTCCGGAATGTACTCCGTAGAGATCGCTTCGTTTGCGGGCATCGTTTTTTTGCTTTACCTTTGCATCCCCGTAAGGAAAAGCCCTGTTTTCCGGAAATTTCAGAGAGATAAAACTTTACCGAATCATGTATTGGACACTCGAACTGGCTTCGAAACTCGAAGACGCCCCCTGGCCCGCCACCAAAGACGAACTGATAGACTACGCCAATCGCTCGGGACTTCCCGAAGCGGTTCTGGAGAACTTGCAGGAGATCGAAGAGGATGACGAGGTCTTCGAATCGATCGAGGAGCTTTGGCCGGACTATCCTTCGAAAGAGGATTTTCTGTTCAACGAGGATGAATATTGAGTTTCCTCAAGCTGCATGAAAGACACCCCGGTACGGTCTGAAAACCGTACCGGGGTGTCTGATTGTTCGGAAACGAACAGCCTTTCAGGGCCGCAGCGTGCGGAACCACGTCTGAATATCCTCTTGCAAAGTGCTCCTGTAAGATCGCCGCACGGATTCGAAACATTCCCACTGCTGCATAAAAACCTCCGCACCGGACAATTCCGGTCGTAGCATGCAGCATCGAAAAATGCCTGCGGGAGCACCGCCCTGTCCATCTTAACGGACGAAAATACTACCGGCCTCGCCGCTTTATCTCCTTACAGCAGTTTTGTATCCAACGGATTCCCCGTCGGAAATTCCCACCGTCTGATGCCTGGCTCCGTTACGTTCGATCCATGCCGTCAATACCGCAACGATATATCGTTGTTCTTCAGTCGCCAGTTCCCGCCCGGGCGGGATGCCATGCCACTTGGCCAGACATCCCCGGCAGCAGCAGGCCGTGGCGTGCTGGGCGATAAAGACCGGATGCCCGCGCATCGGGGTCTGCCGCCCGTCATTGGGAATAACGGCCGGAGCGAGGCGTGTGCGCACGAAATCTGCGGCATGACGCCGGATAGTCTCCATGCCTTTTCGCTCGATATAGGCGATATCTTCCGCTTTCAGACGAAATCTTCGGCGGAACTCGGATGTCGCCAGTCGGGCAAACAACGCATCGAAGGATTCTGCCGCATGGGTATTTTCAATCATTTTTCTCCGCAGATTAAGTCAGCAACAAAGATACGAACAGTCAATGCGTTTTTAGCCGTTTGGACGGGATTTTCATTTGGGATATTCCGGAAACAGTATCAGCCATGCCAATCCGACGGCTGCCGGCAGCGACAAAATTCCCGTCGTCAGGAGCAGCGCTTTCAATAAAGTTTCCATACGGGCGCTACTTAGAATATGACGACCATGCTGGGAAACGGCGCCGGAGCCGTGCCGTCGCCGAAGCGCAGACGCCCGCGTATAAACCGGATTTCACGGGCCCTGCGGTAGATGAACTCGTGGAAATAACGGGTGTCGGTCCGGGCGGGAATGAGCAGTACGACCGTCGTTCCGGGCTTGCGGGACTCGCGCCAGCATTTGAATACCCAATCATAAATCGCCCTTCCGTAAGGCGGGTTGCAGAAAACCGTTTCTCCGGCCCAGTCCTGCTCCAGCCCGTTGTCCGCTATGGTGTAGAACTTTCCGCACTTGGCGTTCCCGACCGAGGCACACGGATCGAGGGTGAAATGGAATTCTGCGTCGAGGGCGTCGAAGAACGCCTGCGGGGGCGCCCAGTCCATCTTAACGGACGAGAACAGGGCCGGATTCAGCCGCTTCATCTCCTTACAGCAGTTTTGCGTCTAACAACTCTTTGGCCGCTATCTCCACCGTCTGATGGCGGGCTCCGTTCTTCTCGACGATTTCCAGCAAAAGCACCTTGTCGTCGGGGATCGTGAGCTTGGGCAGCGCGAATACCGTCCGCTGACGCTGATGTCCCCTCACGACGGCCGGATCATTGCAGATACGCAGGATTTCGAGCGATGTCTGTTGTTGTGCCGTACGCTTGGCGAGTTTGCGATCCGCTACGATGAACCGCCGTGCATCCACTTCGAAAGAGATATTCGTGTCGTTCGAGATGCAGGTGTGCATGTATATCACGTCATTGAACACGTAAATCCCCAACACTTCGACTTCAATGCCGTACTTCTTCGCACGAATGCCCTTCACGTCCGTACGGTTTTGGCGGTATATGTCGCTCAACATGCGTTTTACGGTTGCGGGCTTTTCGCGGCCTACTTCGCGCAGCAGCACCAGGCCCTCGGAAGCCGTCGGCTGCGGATCGTCTGCGGCAGCCGGTTTCTTCACACCTTCCGTCTGCGGTTCCTGCACTGTAAGATTGAGGGTCGAGACAACCGGGTTCTCGGCATAGTGGACATCGAACGTGAAAAATCCGCCGTCTTCGGTGATGACCGTCAGGTTTGTTTCTGCTGCGAAATTCCGCACGGCGGCTTTCACGCGCACGACGTTCTCGGCTCCGTCGGCCTTGCCTGCTATGATGTCCATCGAGCCGATGTCGATATACGTGACAGGCGACGGGAAGAGGATGTGTACAGTCTTGGTGAATCCCGCTTCGATATGCTGGGGACGAATTTCCGCCGGCGTTTCCGGTGTCGTCTGTGCCGTGACTTTTGCCGCGGCGATTGCTGCGACAATCAGGAACAGATAAATAAGGTCTCTTTTCATTTTACTGTTGTTTTGAAAACAATAATAGCTGATGGTTGGCTTTGAGGGTAATCTTCACCTCGCGGAGCTTCCCGGCGACATACTGCGACGAAGCCTGCAATCCTCCGCGGGCCAGCTCGGACAACACCTGCTGCCCGGCCGAACGGGTGACGTTTACACTCGTTCCGGCGGTTTGCCCGACGGAGGCCAGCGCCTCTTTGAGGGCCGTCCGCTCGCGGGAGTTCGGGACGTTGAGCCCCGGCTGGCCGTCAAGATCGTAAGCCACGGCTTCGACGGCGAAGATCCGCCCGCCGTATTCGACGGACGACACCGTGACTTGCAGCCGCATTCCGGAGATCGTCGCAAGACCGTATAGCGGCGTATAACGGGGAATGGTCACTCCGTCGATACGCACGGCTTCCAGCAACCGCAGTTGCACGGTGCTTCCGGCACGTATGATTTGCGTCTGAGCGACACAAGCCCTGACAGTCGGAATGTCGGCATGCGCGACATCACCTGCCGCCGTGAGAAATCCCAAGTTACGTTCGATGGTGAAATCCGCCCGCGTGTCGAGTGTCGAGGCTTCGACCTCACCTTCCCGAACGGGCCGCATGACCGACAGGCGCGAATCCTTCCGCTGCTTCGTCGGCTCAACAGTTTCTTCATCTACGGCCACTCCGCCGCCGAGATACTTCCGGGCGAGCTTGTACTGCTCCTCGGCCAGTTCCAGCGGATCGGGCTGCTGCCGCTCGGCGTCGAGCTGGGATTGCAGGGCTGCGACCTGCTCTTTCAGGGCTTCGACCTCGGCATTGCGCTGCGGAGCGGCGTAGAAGCCCTGCACCTGCCGCTGCATGGCCCGGTTGGCCTCGGAGGCCCGCAGTGCGGGGTTGTCCGCCGGTGCAGGCTCCTCGGCAGGTTTGAGCCCGTCGTCCAGCAGCGAGAACGAGTTGTCGCCGAGTGTCATCATGCGTCTCTGCTGCTGCTCCTCGCTGCGGAGCTGTTCCGCGGCTTTGCGTTTGTCTCCGACGGTGGCCTGCGCCTTGCCGTCCGGGACCGACGTATTGATCCCCGCGGCCCCCTCTTGGGGCTTGACGGGCGCAGGCCGGAATATGAACCACAGCACGACGAAGAAGATGCATCCGAGGATCGCCGTGAAGAGCAGTACCTTGCGTTTGCGCTGCCGTTCGAACTCCGCCGAAGGGTCGCTGCATGGATTCTTGTTTTCTGTCATAATGGTTTACGGTTTAAGATGTAATAATTCGGGATGTCCGATCTCTAACTCCGATCCCATGTCCGCTGCGAACAGGAGCCAAAGGTAAAGGAAGAGAAGCAGGACGAGCGCCGCGAGTACGATCCGTTCCCGGATGCAGGGCGCGAGCGTGTCGTGCCGGCGCCGCAGCGACCGCCGCACCCAACGGATGCGGCAGCGCAGGGAATGCGGTTTAGCGGTCATAGGTCGCAATGTCTTTGTTCTCGACGATGTTCAGCGCTTCGACCATGAAGCCCTGCGGGTTGTTGTCCGAGCGGGAGACGTTCACCAGACGGCATGTCGTGACGAGCGACCGCTCCGTGACGGTGCTTTCGCGCAGAATACGCTGCCGTGCAAAGGTCGTAACCTCGTAGGGATAGCGGTCGAAGTCGCAGCGGATGCTGTCCACTTTGACCATCTGCGAGACGTTGCCTGCGATCAGGCGGTTGAAGAATCCCTTCTCCTGCAGAACCTTGTAGTAGGACAAGGCGCTTTTGTCGGCCATCTGCAAGGCGCGTCCGACGTTGGACTCGATGGCTGCCTTGTCGGGCGAGAGGGTGAAGAAGAGCTCGTGAAAGCGCCGCACATGCTCACGGGCCTCTACGGGACGGTTCTGTGCGAGGTCCTGCGAGAGCGCCACCATCAGCGAGCGTCCGTTGTCCAACACGTAGATCTTCTGCCGCTGCCGTTCGGCGAAAGAGTAGGACATCCAGACCGCCGCCACGGTAACGACGGCGCAGATTCCGGCGAAGACGAGCGCGTACATGCGCAGCTGCCGAAACGATGTTTCGATGTTCGTTAAACACTTGAATTCCATAATAACGGGTTATTTTATTTTCTGAAAATAAGCCGGGCGCCGTTCATGATGCCGCGTCCCACGGCCTTACCGCCGGACCATGCCGCCGAGCCGGCGCCTTTGGCCCCGGCCCATGCTTTGCCGGCCGTCCATCCGGCCCCGGCGCTAACGAGCGAGGTCATCTTCGAGACGGTCTTGTTGTAGGCGGCGAATCCGTTCGCCTGCACGACCCACGAGGCGATCGAGGGGATGCAGAGGTATCCGCACACGGCCACGAGCATGAAGATCAGGTTCAGGCTGCTCGACCAGTCCACATACCAGTTGTATCCCTGCTCCATGAGTTCGGTATCATGCCGCATGGCGAGACTTTGCAGACGTGCGATGATCGCCGAGAAAAGATCCGAGATGGGCAGCCACAGGTAGATCGAGACATACTTCGTGAGCCATTGCGTCAGCGTGGACTGAAAACCGTCGAACACGGAGATGGCGAAGGCGATGGGCCCCAGCAGCGACAGCACGACCAGATAGAAGGTTCTCAGCACGTCGAGGATAACGCTCGCTGCCGCGAAGAGCAGTTCGAGTATCCACGCCAAGCCTTTGAAGATAAGTCCCTTTACCGACCATGAGGATCGCTCCTCGTTCATGCGGTCGAGGGTCTGCTGCGTCCGGTCGTCCACGCCCAGTTCGCTGAGTTCGCGCTCCATCTCCTCGTCCTCGGCGTAGTAGCTGTCCGGGGGCATCTGCTCGCGGCCTTCGAGTTCGAGCCGCTCACGCCGCTCCTGCCATTGTTCCATGTCGAGCGTCTGCCCGGCCATGAGCGAATGCGTGGCCTTTACCAGGGGTGAGAGAATGCCGTTCAGGCTTCCCAGCACCAGCATCGGAAAGAATAGGATGCAGATGCCGACGGCGAAGGGCCGCATAAGGGGAAAGAGGTCGATAGGTTCGGCTTGGGCCATCGACTGCCAGACGCGGTAAGCGATGTAGAGCAGCGCCCCGATCCCTGCGATGGCCATTGCGACCTGCGATATCGGATAGCACAGCGCCATCATATCGTCGTATAACACCCGGAGAATCGTATGCAGGTTCTCCGTGAGGGAAAGCATGCGTACCATATTACCAGTAGCGTTGTTCGTCGGTTCCGTAGAGCGAGAGCACACCCTCCATGTCCCGCTTCCGGGCGGCCCGCAGCAGGGATATGGAGATGTTCTTGCGCGTGTAGTAACGTGCCAGGTCGCGATGGCGCCGCAGAACGCCGTAGACGCGTTGCACCACGTCGATCCGGTCCTTGTCCGTCAGGGACATGTCCGTAGGGTTCACGATGTCCTGCAGCTCCTTCAATTCCCCGGCCGACTCCTCGATGATGCGGGCGTAGCCTGCGGCGATGGCCGCGAGCTCCGCGGGCGTGAAGTTCTCGTCGCCGACCATGCGGCGATAACCGTCGACGTAGATGTCCGAGATTTCGCCCACGAGCAGGATGCACTGCTGTACCTTGCGGGCCGAGCGGACGAGGTTGCTGACCGACTTCAGGGCGTCGTAGTATCGTTTTCCCTGCTCATAAATCTTCACGGTTTCCTGAAAACTTTGCAGCATGGTGGAGCCGTTCTTGGCGGCTTCGACAACCTGCTTAGTGGAGTTGACGATCCCCTGCGCGAGGTTCGTAGGGTCCGAGACGACCCACTGGGCGTATGTGCTGAGGCCCGTGCAGACGAGGCACAGACACAGCAGGATGATTTTCTGTTTCATGCTTGAATTGATTGTATTATTGAGGATATTCACCCGAAGACGGGCATCATCGTTTTATCCGCCGACCCGAAGCCGGTTGTCCGGTTTGCTCTTTTCTTGTAGAATCGATCTCTTTCTGCCGCACCCCGGAAATATGTTTCTCCGGCTTCGGGCCTTTCTGCCGCAGGGATTCGAACAGATCGTTGGCGTAGGACTGCCGCCCGGTCATGCGGACAAGGCGTGCATCCAGCTCGCGGAAGGCTTTCTCGACCTGCCGGGATTGTTCTTCGCGGGAGATACCCGGCTCGATACCGTATTTGTCGAGCAGCTGCCGGTTAATACGGCTGTCGTCGATTCGCTCCGGGAAGCGTGCAAGCCATCCCAATGTCTGCAACTCGGCATCGAGTTTTTCAATGTAGGTTTGCCGCAGGGAAATTTCCGGATCACTCTCTAATATCCTCTCGGCTTCCCGCACCATGCGGTTCTCGGCCTTCCAGATTCGCTCCCGGAGCTGCTGTACCTGCTGCGGATTGTCCGGACATGCCGGGCCGTCCAGCCGCCCGCGCATCTCCTGCAACCGGCCCATATCGGTATCCCAATCGTAGAGTCGCACGACGTAACAGGAGGGCATATAACGTCCACTTGTTTCTGTCAGATGGCGCAGCTCGCGGAACGTCTCGGCGCGGAACTGCCGGTTAATGATATGCGCTGCTGCCTGCACTTCGTCCATCGGAGGCTGCCGGAGCTTGCTGTCGGGATGCTGCTCCAGATAAGCATCCAAGAGAAAGGTGTGCATGGCCAGCAGGCCGTGCAGGGAGTGGGCGGTGTCAGCCGGAACGTCCGCGAGGCGCCGCCCGATCTTTTTCGCAAGCGGCGTCCTGCGCAGGGCCTCCATCAGCTCCAGCATATCTTTTCCTGCTGCATCTTCGGGCGTCTTGAGAAAGCGGTCTGTCGCTGTATTCATTGCCAGTCCGATTCCGGCAATGGTCAGATCCGATTTCCGGTGCCGTCGCACAAGATCTGTAACATTGCTTATATCCCGTTCCCGGAGCAGGTGCTCTGCATGACGGGCAATGAGGGTACTTCGATGCTCCCTTTCCCACTCTGGCTTGCGGCGGAATAGCCGTGCAATCCTATCTTTCCATTCCATAACCGTCGGATTTAGAAATGTATGACTGCGGGCGGCGTTTGCCGAAGGGCTGCCCCTGCTTGCCGGGGCAGCCCGGAAATACCGAACGCGGTTCCATTATTCGGCCGGTTCGTTGAAAGGTTCTGCGGCAATGATTTCGTCGTCGTCCCGGCGGCGGATGCTGTCCTCCGGAACGAAGCGTCCATAACAGCCGATGGTGAGTGTCTCGGTGGCAGCATCGTAGATCACGCGGTTGTCGTCGTCGGCGCCGAGCCAAAGACGGTGGCGTCGCAGCGCGATGATGCCGTCCTGTACGAGGCGTTTGTAGCAGAGCGCGTGGTCGAAAACGAGGATGCGCCACATGCCCTCGCCGATGCGGCGTATCGAAGCCGAGAGGTTGTTTTCCGCCGAGAGCCACGCCCCGCAAATGCGGTCGGCATCGAGTTGTTCCCGAAGATCCGCCAAGATGCGGATGACCTCGGTGCGGGTTCTGATCTCCTGCTGCAAGGCCGCTACGGCCGACACAGGCGTCGATTGATTACTGTTCATTGTGTTTGAGTTTTGAGGTTCGTTTGAAAGCGCCGCCCGGCACGAGAAGCAACGCATCGGCCGAGGGCGTGTAAAAGAGATCGACCCGGCGTTCGCCGTAGGCCGTAAAATAGACGCAATCCTTGTAGTGCAGGAGGTGCGTTTCGGACGTGCCGCGGTGCGTGAGGGTGATTCGGAATTCGTCGCCGCACGGCTCGATCACCAGCCGCGTATCGTCGAGCGTCGAATGCCATGCTCCGCACAGGGGACGGATTTTGCGGTATTCGTAATCGTAGAAGAGGCGGAAAGCTCCGAGCACGGCGGCCAATGTCAGCAGGATACCGGCGCATATCCAAAGCAACTGTTTCATAACAGGAGGAATTAAGATTCGGTGTTCGTTTTACGCTCGCGTGCTAACTGCCGGATGGCGGCCTCGATGTCGCCGCCGAGCTTCCCGGCGAGTTCCATCACCTGCATTTTCTCCGATTCCTCAGTGGTATAGGTCAAATATTCTTCGATCGATGTTTCGGTGGCATAGACCGCCGACTGTACGCCTCCGAGTCCGATCCACACTTCCTTATAGCGGCGTTTGGGATCGTTCGATAGGTTGATCGAGAGAATCTGCGCCCGCTCCTTGTCCGTCAGTCCCAGCAGACGTTGTATGCCGTCGAATTTCGAGAGGTATTTGCGCTGGTCCAACAGGATTTTGCAATCGGCGTTGTTGATGATCGACTCCTTGACGATGGGCGACGAGATGATGTCGTCCACCTCCTGCGTCACCACGACCGCCTCGCCGAAATACTTGCGCACGGTTTTATAAAGGTAGCGTATGTAGGACGACATATTGGCCGAGGTGAGGGCCTTCCAGCACTCCTCGATAAGGATCATCTTGCGGACGCCTTTCAGCCGCCGCATCTTCGAGATGAAGGTCTCCATGATGATGAGCGTCACCACCGGCAGCAGCGTCCGGTTCGAGGAGATGTTGTCCAGCTCGAAGACGATGAAACGTTTGTCCAGCAAATCCAGCTGCTTGTCGGAATTCAGCAGGTAGTCGTACTCGCCGCCCTTATAGTAAGGTTCCAGCACGTTCAGAAAATTGGCAAGGTCGAAATCCTTCTCGCGCACGCGCTTCTGCTCCAGAAGCCGCCGGTAGTCGGTTTCGACGAACTCATAAAAGGTATCGAACGAGGGGACGATGGAGCGGTCGGCGCGGAGCTTCGAGAGGTAGAGGTTCACGGCGTTCGAGAGCGCTACCTCCTCCGAGCGTGTTGGCTCCTCGGATTCGCGCTTCCAAAGGGTCAGCAGCAGCGTCTTGAGTGACTCGCGCTTCTCCACGTCGTACACACCGTCTTCGACATAGAAGGGATTGAAGGCGATGGGCGCCTCCTCGGTGTAGGTGAAATACACCCCGTCGCGGCCTTTAGTCTTGGCATGAATCAGCGAGCAGAGCCCTTGGTAGGAGTTGCCCGTATCGACCAGCAGGATATGCGCTCCCTGCTCCCAGTACTGACGAACCAGATGATTCGTCAGATAACTCTTGCCCGAGCCCGACGGTCCGAGGATAAATTTATTCCGATTCGTGATGACGCTGCGCTTCATCGGAAGGTCCGAGATATCCAGATGAATCGGAATGCCCGACAGGCGGTCGGACATCTTGATTCCGAAGGGCGAGAGCGACGAGCGGTAGTTGGTCTCCTCGTTGAAAAGGCAGAGCGCCTGATCGAGGAAGGTGTAGAAACTCTCCTCGGCGGGGAAGTCGGCCTCGTTGCCGGGAATCGCCGCCCAGAACAGCACCGGAACGTCCACCGTGTTATGACGCGGCGTGCAGCCCATAAGGGCCAGCTGCGACCCTACGTCGTTGCGGATGCGCTTCAACTCCGATTCGCTCTCGGCCCATGCCATGACGTTGCAGTGGCACCTTACGGAGCGCACCCCCTGCGAGTGCGCCTCATTGAGATACATTTCGATCCACTCGCGGTTGATGGCGTTCGAGCGCGAATAGGCCGCCAGCGAGTTCATGTTCCGGGCCGAGGCTTCGAGACGCTTGAGCGTCTCGTCGTGGTCATCGAGGAAGATCACCTGATTGTAGACATGGTTGCAGGAGAGCAGCAGTCCCACGGGCGCCGCGAACGAGAGGCGGCAGTCCGAGCGGTCGGTCGAGAGGCGCTCGTAGCGGAAATCTGTCGCCACGCTCTGCGGCAGCACGTCCAGATCGGAGAGCGTGTGCATCGAGAGGTACTTGTCCCCGATGCGCATCGTCCCCGGGTCGAGACGGATATCCTCGTTGACGACCGGACGCCGCTCGTCCGAGAGGGCGAAGTAACGGGCCAGCAGTCCGGCGTCGTCCGCCGTGCCGACGATCTCTGCTTCCGTAAGCCGCTCGACGCGCACGAGGCCCGAATCGTTCAGGATGCGTTCCATCTGCTCCGCGGCCTCCAGAAAGCGCGTCACGGCATCCGTGTCGCGCATCTCCCGCGGGACGATGAAGCCCCGGCACAGGACGGACGAAGCACTGGTCTGACGCATCCGCTCGGACGTGGTCTTCGTAACGAACAGGTAGCACGTGTGCCGCAGGTAGGGCCGCTCGTTGAAATGACGCTCGTAGGAACGCGCGAGAAAGCTCCGCTCGGAGCCCTCCTCCGGAGCCGTGTATCGTTCTTCGATAAAGAAGTCCTGTTTGTGGACGACGGTGTAATCCGGCAGCACCTTCAGGGCTTTGAGCCATGCACCGTGCAGCGCTTCATACTCCTCGCCCGTGAGGGTGAAGAGTTCGGGCAGCGAGACGCGGTAAGCCGCGGTGATGTCGGCGAACTTGGAGATGATGCAGTTGTTCTCGACGCGCAGCAAAGGGAATTTCGATTCCAAGGTCGAGGTTTTCAAGGTTCCGCGCATAGGATTACGGTTTTACGGTTCGAGGGATACGAATGCGTAGCAGCCGCCGGATGGCCCGACGATGGATGATGCGCCGCGGATGCCGGCGCGAGGCCATGAGCTTTTGAAGTCCGTAGGGGCCGAAACGGCGGCTCAGGTAGAAGGTGCCGCCCGTGACGGCAAGGCCGGCTGCGAGGGCGAAGAGGATGCAGAAGCCCTGCGGGACGCCGCTCATGTACATTCCGGCGAAGCAGACGAAGACGCCCAGAAGCCCTGCGACGAACAGCACGAGGTACTGCGCTGTGAGCCGTAGGCTAAGAACCCGGTGCCTTGCCGTATTTCTACGGTAGGTTTCCAAGAACTCGCCTCCGAACCGTGCTTGCACCTCTCGGCGCACACGGCTCTCCACTAACATATTCAGTCTATTATCCCGTGATGTATCTTGTTGTGACAGGGAATACATACAGCTAACGTCTTTCTCTGACGTCCAATCATTTGGATTTTCCATGGCTCTTTGCCTTTTAAGTCTTTGAGTCTTTTGACGTGGTGTATTTCAATGTTTTCCGTTGCGCCACACAATTCACACTTACCCGCTTTTAACCTTTGTATAAGGCTTGATACAGTGGTATTGAAAATCGTGTTGGCTACATAATCACAACTCGCGTCCATCGCGGTTGTTTTACGCTTAAAGCTCCCGTTGAAGAATACCCGCATCTTCTTTCCTCCTTTCTTGTCCTCATAGAAAACCGCAAAATCTTTGTGATGTCGATACTTTGCGATAATCTTTCGGGCTGTCGTACTGTACTTTCGTGCAAAAGTCTTATACAGACTGTATTGCATGATGTACTTGAAAGAATTCAGGTGTGAACTGTTATTTGCGATAGAAAAATAGTTTGCAAAACCTCGGATTTCTCTGTTATAGGCATCCAGTATTTCGAGGTCGTCCAGATGTAGCAACTTTGTCCGGCTTGTGGGTTTCCATTTCGCTTTACCCTCGAATTGATGAATTTCCATCGCCTCGTAGTAGAGAAGTTTATCCCGCATTGTGGACATTGGCACTTCCAACACTACCTTTTTGCCGTAAGCCTTAATAAGTACTCCCGATTTCTCGCCTCTTAACGTCTTATCCGTGAATGGTCGGACATAGATTTCATAGCCGAGGAATTTTGCCTTTCTATTGCCGTGCGTGATCAAGGTCTTTTCTTCGGAGAGCGTCAATTTCAGTTTCTCGCCGAGGAAATTCTTAATATCCTCTTTGATCGCCTCACAGTCCGATTTACTGCCAATCACTCCGATAATAAAATCATCGGCATACCTCACATACTTAATCCGTCTATATCCCTCGTCCATTTCATCGACAGAGGGTAAGTGCATCCTGTTTTTCTGATGTTGCTTAATCGCGTCAATCAGTTCCTTCCGAGTATCTTTATCCTCGGTTTGCTTCAGTTTTGTGCCGAGCCACCAAATTTTCCTGGAATACCGTTTGTACTCAAGGTTCATTGCCCGTCTGTCGCCTCTATCGAATTGACAGGCATACTCTTTCATGTACTTATCCAGCTTGTCGAGATAGATATTAGCCAGTATCGGGCTAATGATGCCACCTTGCGGTGTTCCGCTGTATGTTCTATGAAATGTCCAATCTTCGATGTAGCCAGCTTTCAAAAATTTCCACATTAGCCGGATAAAGCGGTCGTCTGCGATACGTTCTTTCAAGATTCCGATAAGTACATCATGGTTGATGTTATCGAAGAATCCTTCAATGTCGCCCTCGATAAACCACTTGGCCGCAGTAAAATTCTTCTGCACCTGTATCAGTGCGGTGTGGCAGCTGCGTTTGGGTCGGAAGCCGTGCGAGGTGTTCTCAAAACTACCTTCATAAATTGCTTCCAACAGCATTCGCAATACCTCCTGCACTAATTTGTCGTCGATAGACGGTATGCCGAGAGGTCGCATGTTCCCGTTTTTCTTCGGGATGTACGTCCTTCTTGCCGGTTTTGGTTGGTACGACTCATCTTTGAGCGCATCAAGCAAATTTTCAATCCGTTTCAGGCTCATTCCGTCGATAGTTTTACCGTCGGAACCTTCCGTCATATTTCCCTGCCTACCTTGTATATTATGGTAGGCGAGGAGAAACATCTCCGAATTGAATAGAACCCTGTAGAGCCGTTCAAACTTGTAGCTCGAAACTTTGCTGTGCTCTGACAGACTGTTTAATACTCTCTCTGGATTTCTCATAATGTCTCACACATTATCCGTTAATTTGTATTAAAAATGTTAGCTGCCACCCTTCGCCATGTACGAGGCTTTCCCTCGCTCGGACTACTACGGTGGCTCCGTTGCCATACCGGATTTTCATAGGTCTGAAACCTAATAGCCTTTCGGCATTCCGGGTTAGGCAATCCACGTTTAATTCTTCGGCAACATAGCTTTGATAGATTGTCGGATACGACTTTCATCCGTTTCTGCTTATCGCAGTTGTGCTGTAACCTGTTCTGCACCCAACCCTCCAAGGTCGAATCGAGTGTGTTACAGTATGGCGTCTGTAGTTACCTTCCGCCACAGTTTCGAGTTGTGCCACTTGGACTATCGTTCAATCAATCCAGACTTTATCCTCGTATCTATCTTTCATCTCCTGATTCAGTCGCATACTTGGTAACTGTATGACTTATCAGTTTATCGGCAGGCTATACTCCCCGTCCGGTTTCCCTTTCGGATAAGCCGATCGATGATAGGCTATCGAACACTTGCCTAACGTCTTGCTATCGACGCATTTGCCAAAGAACCATTACGTGCGCGCCCTGAAACTCGACTTGACGGCCGACTCCCTTGTTCACTTGGTATTCCGCCATCGTTTAGAGGAAGAACGAACGTAAGACCGTACCGACGATCACCAGAAAGACGCATGAGAGAAACAGCGCCGTGGCGGATTTCGAAGCGTCCGGGTCACCCGACGAGAATTTCGAGTAGACGCGCACGCCGCCGACCAGTCCGAGGATCGCCGCGACGGCGAAGATCAGTTTCGTGAGCGGGTCGAAATAGGACGTTACCATGTTCGTGGCCTCGCTGATGCCGGCCATGCCGTTGCCCTGTGCAAAGCAGGCGAGTGCGGAGCACAGGGAGAAAATCATGAAAATTGCTCTTTTTTTCATCGTTCAAGTAGTTTGGTTAAGGGTGTGAAAAAGGCCGCAGCCTGCTTTGGGAGCATTCTGCGACCGGATACATCGTATTTCCTGCTGCGGAAAAGGCGTCAGCCGTATTCGTTATTCCATTTCATGTCGTAGGTCGTTTTTAATTAAGCATAGGCCCGGATGTCGAAGTTGGCGATGGCTTGCCGCTCCTCGGCCGTGGCATCGCCCATGACGGCGCCCTCTCCGAAGTCCAGCTCTCCGAGCATCGCATGAACCTCCGCGTCACGGAGTTCTGCTCTGGCGGGGAGAGCCGGAAGCGGGAATCGGGCGCCGGCGGGCGCTTCGGGCTCCGAGAGTTCGCCGTCTTCGCCGATCGAGGGCCGCACGACAAGGGTGTTCCACCCCTGCATCGCGGACTTCTCTTCCGAAGCCGGGGCAAATATAGCGTCTCCGCCTGCCGGGGCGGTGCCGATGTCCGCTCCAGTCCGCTCCAGTCCGCACCGATAGGATTTTGACACGAGAATTTCAGGAGTTTGACGGGGTGCAGTACCGGCATTCGGCGTGTGAGGGGCAGCGTTATGCCCGGTGTGTTTTTTCTTCGGGCCTTTCAGATTGTCGACGACATATGACGCGAGCCGCCTCCGGAAAAACAACTGATCCAGACATACGGCGCAGGCGGCAATAAGAATTATGCTGTTCATGGCAGAAAGAATTTAGACGATGTTATGGTAATTCTGTTCTTGATGTATGCAGTTGATCTCGTCGCGGAACATTTCGAGATGGTGCCGTAGGATATTATCTACATAAGATGTTGCGGTCAGTCGCTCGCCGCCGATTTTTTTCAGGACTTCAAGGATTTTCCGTTTCGTAGGGGCACTGACATAAAGCGAGGCGCGGAGGTCGTAATCCACCCGGACAAGAAATGTTTTTTTGTAGTCGGGCAATGTCATCGAACGTCGCCATCGTATGTCCGGTACGGGAACACACTCCGGCTTCACATCCTGCTTTTCGGATACGACCGTTTCGGAAGGCGGAGAATCGAGATTTGAAGAATCTTCAGGTGCAGCGACAACGGATACAAGTTCAGTTGTCTGAGGTTGTTCCATCGAGGGCCATCCATCGCTATTTTCCGTTTGCACGGCAGGCATTGCACAATCGTCAGGTTGCTCCGAAAAGTGTCCGGCTTTATTATGACCTCGTCGCTTCCCGAGGTGCAGCAGCCCTAAGATTGACAAAACGATAATGCCTGTGCTAAGAGCGAGTAATGAAATGTCGAGGACACCGGACTCGGATAAAAAGCTGTAAAGCATAATTAGAAATTTTTAAGTCATTGTTAAACAAGTTTTTCAAAATTCCGCTTACGATCGAGCCGGTTTATATCGTCACGGAAAGTTTCGATGTGGTGCTGTAGAATATTATCCACATATGATGTCGCGGATAATCGTTCACCTCCGATTCTTTTAAGTATCTCCAGAATCTTACGCTTCGTCGATGCATTGACATAAAGTGTGGCTCGGATGCCGTATTCCACAGGAGTGAGAAACATTCGTTCATAATCGGACAAGGGTGGTGTTCTCCGACGGCGTGGCTCTTGTGCTGCGGGCACAGACGGGGTTTCATCCGGAATCTTTTCTGTGTCGATCTCCGGAACAGAGGGCGGTTCGGCGGGAATTGCGTCCGTAGCGGTTCCGGATGGGATCTGTTCCGGAATTACCCGTGTGACCTTTGTAGTGATAGGTAACTGCCCTGCGATCACCTGTTTTACAAGACTTTCGTCTACTTCGATTTTGGGTTTCTTGGCCATTGTTATCGGATTTTGAGGAGTGTAAGAATTTCTTCTGTGAGGATTTCGAGTTGCGCCTCACACGCAAAGGTTCGCGCCGGAGCCAGAAGTGTCGAGCGGCCGACTCCTGTATTGTCCGCAAGCAGCTCCTTGTTGAACTTCGAGCGGTAAGGAATGTGAGTTGTCATAAGCGACAACCCGAGCTTGCGGATAACGGCCTCGTATCGATCGTAAAGCGGCGTTCGTTCACGACGGTCTATCATCGTCCAGAAAAGATAGACGCTTTGTAAAGTAAGGGTCGGATCTTGGGCAAGGTTAGTGGTGAGACTCCGGGCAAAGGAGAGCGTACTTTCCATGACGACCTTGTCGGCTTTCATGGGCACAAAGACAGCGTCCAGCGACGCGAGCAGCCGAATGACACCTTCGGCATTGACCGTTCCCGGCAAGTCGTAGAGAATGATACGGGGATGGTAGCCGCTTTGCAGCAGCCGCTCGACTTCTTCGGGGGCTTCAGGCGGCATACATTTCAGCACAGGCCAGAGCTTGCGGCCCGTCGCTTTGAATTGACGTACCAGCAACAGCTTGTGGTAATCATCATGCTCGATGAGCGACAGTTCCCGCTCACGTTGCGCCTGAACGGACCATTGGGGATAGTCGCAGTCTACGACCAGCACGTCATAGCCTAATGTGTAGTGCAGATGACTGGCGAGTAACATCGTAAATGTCGATTTCCCGATGCCCCCTTTTTGATTGCAGATCGAAATGCTTGCTTGTTTCATTGCTTGTGTGTTTAAATGGTTGTTTGGGTAACTATGCGTCTGTCAAATCATTTATATATACTACCTTATATTTGGACGAATAATTGGATGATTATTCGGTCTGCCGCCCTTTCGTTCCTTTGCGCAGATACTCGGTTAAAGATTCGGGTATCCGTCTGAACCGATACTTATTTTGCGATTCGCGCAGTTGCCCGAATAATCAATCCTGCCGCAATATACAACAGGGTAAAACGCTTCGGTTCCGATGTCCGCTCCAGTCCGCTCCAGTCCGCACCGAGGGTTTGTTTTGGCGCTGTCCCGTCCTGAAAAAGGTTTACAGAAAAGAGTAAATCTTATGCAGCAAAAAACGAATTCAGACTTATCACGTCATTATTTACCGCGTCAGTTGCGTCATCTGATTTTACAGGAGTATTTGAGCGGAGTCAAGACGGCTCGCCAACTCTCCGAAGAACATGGTATTCCCATGTCTACGATTCATAAGATGGGTCAGC
>OIEV01000823.1_pt1 | contig 17487 bp, 32 predicted proteins | sample 1581881 | NCBI WGS metagenome assembly OIEV01 (sample SAMN03279760, study PRJEB24777) | human gut metagenome | isolation source: fecal sample PR121 from 1 month old male Malay infant, vaginally delivered... | place: Singapore | collected 2005-09-16 | reverse complement strand
GTGAGCCGCCTTTCCCATTTCGTCATTCCGCCTTTTCCAGTAGCGCAACATGAGGTCGGTAGAACTTTCCTACGCCACCAGTTTTTGATGGGACGCGAACGATATAGGACACATGATCCCGAGGGTAGCCAAGATGAGGTGCCTTTCTCCCATATTTCTCAGCTACCCTCGTGGCATATATCTGAGGATTCCCGCCCGCAGGTATGACGGATTCAACAATCCCCTTTTTTTCTTTCCAAAAGCCATTTGCGGAAGAAGCCCACTGTACCGTATCGCCAACCTTGAAGTTTTCCATATTACTCCGCCTTTTCCGTCCATTTATCGCAGATTGCCAGAGCACTAGTCTTCCAGCCATTGAGCGTACAGCGGGAACCGTCAAAGTACGATGTACCGTAGTATCCCTTTTTCTCAATGCGCTCGACATGCTTGCAATTCGCGCAATTCTTTGTCGGCGCATGTTTCTGCCAGTTTACGCTATTTTTTGTGATTCTTGTCCTATCATCCCGCGTGATTCGTCTGCGCGGCCCGCGGTTTGGGGTATGAAAAGCCCAGCCGGGGGAGGGCGGGGCGTGGGGTGCTATACTTTCTCAGCAATCCTCAGTTTGCTTGCGGGAACAGTCCATTTCCCCTCGTATCCGTACACGGTGACGTACATAGCCTTGCGGCCTTTCCCGAAATCACGGGGATACGGGGCGCAGGATGCCGTAACGGTGACAGTTTGACGTTCGCCGCCTACCTTGGCTCGGTAGAGGAAACGGCGTCCCGGAATTATCGATGCCAAATCAGGACATTTTAGTCTGATGTCTGGGAGGGCGTCGGTGTCGGGCATGGCGTTACTCCGTTGAACTCTTTCAATGTTCCGTCGCTCCATATGACTCTGTGGGTACTGTTCTCAGAGTCTACAATGACGAACACGATGTCCTTCTTCTGCTTCTCTGAAAGTATCCCGCTCATCTCACCAGACCTATACGCAAGATGCATACAGAAAAAGAACATGATGAGCGCGTAAACCATCCCCATAAATTTTGAGTTCATGAATTTTGCGAAGGAGCTATTCATGGTTGCCCTTATTCTTAAGTTCCTTCATCAGCTTATACAGGAGGGGCGCTTTACCGTCTTCTCTGTCGCGTTCATCTTCATAAAGACGTGTCAGTTCATCCCACTGTTCGACAAAGGGTTTCCATTTCGGGAATCTTTCCGCAACTTCATGTAAGCGTTGCTTCCATTCCGGTATGAACTTGAGCAAGAGATAACAGCGTCGGAAATCAGACGGGTCATGAGGTACATCGTATCTAAACCATGAAGGACTGGTATTGAAAACCGTGTTGTCGACCATTCCGGTTAAGACTGCGTGAATCGTTTTAGAAGAAATTCCGGTTTCTCCGTTGGCTAACCACATCTGTTCCCGCCATTGCTGTGGAAGCGAAAGTACCTCAGCCGTGTAATACCCGTACAAATCAACGCTCACAGTTCACCGCCTCCCGCAGTTCCTTTCCCGGCCTGAACTTCACGGCCTTGTGCGCGGGGATGGGGATGCTTTCCCCGGTGCGCGGATTGCGGCCTTGACGTTCGGGCACGTCCACGACTTCGAACACGCCGAAGCCCTGAATTTTCAGGAAGCCGTGTTCAACGATAGCCCGTTGGAGCGTATCTAATACCTGATTGACGACACGTTCGGTCATCATGATCGAGTTCATGGTGCCCATGGTGTCTGAATTTCGAAGCATCCTGACAAATTCGGATCTGTTCATGGCGTTACCTCAAAAGAAAGGCCCGGTGGTGAGCCGGGCCGGGGTGGTTATTCTGCCCACGCGGGGCATTGGGCGTGCTGGTCACATTCGGAACACTTCAAGTCGTTCACCTGCTTTTCAGTTTTCGGACAGGTGATCAGATTGACGGCGGGGGCGGGCTGAGCTTCCGGCTGCGCGGGTACTTCCGATTCAGAGCTATCGGAGTCCACAATGTCGGTATCAACCACGTCCCCAAACGAGCCGATGTCCTTGATGCTCTTCATGTCAGCATCCATGGCCTGCTGCATTTCAACGGACATGACGCCCCACTTGCTGATGAGCTGGCGGATCATGGTTTTGAAGGCCATAGCGTCGAAGTCCTTGCTCCAGAACGAGTTGTTCCATCCCTTGTTCAGGTCATTCTTGTAGGCCTTCGAGTAGCGCAGGGCGTGCGCCTGCATCTTTTCCTTGCTCCAGTACAGGCACTTCCGAAATCCGTTCAGGTACTCGAACATGGCGTAATAGCCGGTGGTTGGCGTCTCTTCCCGGAGGGCGTCATCCTGAATAAGGTCGATTTCCAGCTCTTCATTCAGCGGGTCAAAGAACTTAAGTTCTCCCTCCTTGACGGCAATGACGTTTAGTTTGCGGTAGTTTCCGGAACGGATGGCAAGCTGGACATAGCCCTTGTAGCCAAGTTGGAACGTCGCCATGTTTCTGTTGTTTTTGTTGTCTCGGTAGGAGACTACCCATGCCTGCCCAAGTTGGCGGTTGAGCGAAAGGTTCAGACTCTGGGCTTGCAATGCGGAGGCGATCAGACTCATTGGTTCACAGTCTCTGAGCGCAACATCCTGATTCATAAGGCTGATCAGGCTGGTTACGAAATCATCGGCCTTCTTGCCTACGAGAACGGTGGAAATCTTGGAGCGCACCAGCTCGGCGAAACTCTTTTTTTGTTCCTGAGCCGGGGGCATGGGGCGGGTGAGATCAAGCTGTGACATGGTATTGGCCTTATGCCGCCCACTTGGGCAGACTGATGGTTAAAATGTCTCTGGTGTAGCAGGGAAAGGTTCCCGAGTTCAGGCAACGCTTGAGGCTTTCGACAGCGGACAGACACTCGGATAGCCCCTTTTGCAGGGCATCCTCGTCGAGCTGGCACATGGTGACGAGGTGCGGAAATGTTTTTTCGACAAAGATGAAGATGAACGCCTCGCAGGGTTGGCCTATGGCTTTCATCCCATCGAGATACCAAGCGGCCTGCCGATGGTAGCCGTATTTCGCGATGGTGCGCTGGATGGCCTCTGGGTTCGCGCTCTCCGTGGTTTTGAGGTCGGCACAGAAGCGTTGCCCGAAAACGGTAGAAACGATGTCCGGCTTGGCCTTGCATTCGATGCCGTCGCGCATCCAGTAAATGGGCTGTTCCGCAGTGTAGTGCCTAAAAAGGCACTTGGCCTGTGGGTGCTCCCGGACTGCCTCGGACATGAGCAGGGCCTTTTCATAGTCCTCCTGCTTGACGATGGTCACAGTGTCCGGGATGCCTTTTTTCCACTCCCGTCCTGCCTTCGTGGAGAGATTGATGTCGGTGACGGCGAACTCGTTGGCGAACAGCTCAGGTTGAAGGCAGAGAAGATGGAACATACTGCCGAAGGAAAGGGCCTTGGATTCCTGCTCGTCGTCCACGCCCTCCAACCACGCTTTGTAAAGAGCAGGACATTCAAGCAACAGGTCGATGGCACTTTTGGAAAGAGCTTTGTTGGAGAAGTATGCTGCGTCAGCCTTATTCATCGCATGGCCTCCATCCCGTACAAGATCTGTGGAAGAATGCAGATACCGAGCATGACAGCCGTAAAGATGATGACCGCAGCAACTCTAGCCCGGTCAACCTTTTTAGGCCGTTCCAAAGATACCTTGGCGTGCTTCATGTAGACGTTGGAAATCATGCAGCTGCCCTCCGTGCCATGATTTTGAGGTAGTTGGCCTTTGCCAGAAACGACCGTGCGGCGTTCTCGCACGCCGTGACCAGCGTCTCGGCGGTGTAGTATTCCGCGCAGGACGAGCAGATCCAGAAGTCGCGGTGCCTCCTGAGCCTCACGGCCTTGTCGTACTTGAGCTTGCAGTGCGGGCAGAAAATGGTGCCGTTCATGCCGCGTTCCTCCTCTTTTCCAACTTGTCCCGATACAGCGCGTACCTGTCGTGAAGTTCTGCGCTTACCCATCCCTCGCAGTCGGTGATCTTCTTCGGGTCGATGGCAACCTCGGCATCGGCAAGCATGATGCCGAACCGTTCATTGATGGCCTTCACCATGTCCGAAGAGATATTGCACAGCTGGTCGCTCTCGAAGTAGCGGGCGCAGGTGGCGCATACGCGGGGCTCATCTTCCGGTTCATATTCGTAGGGGTTACGCATGGCTGTATCCTCTTGGTTAAAGTTCGTTCCGGAGTCCCAGAACCAATAAAAAAGCCCGGCGTAGTTCCGGGCTTCGATGATTCAAGGCATGAAAAAAGGCGGACTTTTTGGGGTCCGCCTTAAGATTATTTTGGGGATGGGGATGGAGTTGGAAGCTTTGTCTTACGCTCTTTCCCGATATTTTTAAGGAAAGAACCAACAATCCCAACGATTGACGTTCCGGCAAGCAAGCTCCCGGCTATTTGAGATCCGTGTAGAGCAAGGAAAACACCAGCTCCTAAAAAGGCAACACACGCAAAGAAGGCAAGCCATAAAGCATACATATTTTCCGTATGTTCAAATTCCATAGCCTTCATCAGTCTAGTATGGCGTTCTTCGCTTTCTCTGATGTGGTTATTTTGTTCTCTTTCTGCAATTTTAAAAACAATATCCACCGATTCAGGATGTATCTTTTTGAGTTCCGCTAAAATTTCTGGTGGTGGAATTGGACCGGCGTACATTACCTGTTGCGCTGTTTTATGCTCAACAAGACGGGTTGGTGTTGTGTGTCCCTGTACAGCGCGTGTGTTTAACGCTGGTTTATTTTGTGTTTTTTTGGGACTTTTTGAGGCCATATGTCATGTACCCCCATGCTTTTTGGAAATACCCGGCAATGGCTTCCGATTCATTTTTTTTTGTAAATTCAGAAGCGGCCTCGCGAGCGCTGGCCGAACGGGGAGATATTGTGAACATCGCCCCTAACGCAGCAAAAAACGCTACCCAGAAGCTGATTGTGGTTTTCATAGACCCTCCTGCTCGAAGTCTATACACGAATTTGCTAATTGGCAAATAGAAATCCCCCGCAACGCATGGTTCGGGACAACGGCCTATCCGCTGTCCCTTTCATACGACCGGGCCAATCCCGGAAGGTTTCCCTTGCCGTACAGGGCGAGTTCCCGCACGGTTCGGCGCAACGGGCGTTGCGCTGCGCGCTCCCATGCGGGGCGGTGAATTGTCAGAAAGTCAACTGACCGCCCGGATGTAAAAATTCGTATTTCATCACGTTTCACGGCCCGATCTTTGTGTCGTAACCGTGGGCCCTGTTGGTCGGCTCGGCCCCCGTCGCTTCGGTGCGCTTTGCGCTTCGGCCTTCTTTTCAGCCGTTTTTCCGTCCCGCCGTCCCTACGCGGCCTGTCTTCACATCACCCCATTTCCTGCCGTCGCGTGCTTCCCGCTCCCAAAGGCTTGCGCTTGCCGAGCTCGTACTTGTTGGGGCTTCCTCCGTCCGGTTCCAGCTTTCAGCGGGCCGTTGCCGCGCCGGGTTCGCCTTCCCCGTTCGTCGTGAAGCTACAATACCAACTGGTAAAAAATAGGTCAAGAATAAAATTCCCAATAGGTAAAATATGAGGTATAAAAATACCGCCGACACCATGAAGGCATCGGCGGTCACGCTTGGCGGGCACAAAAAAAGCCCCTCATGGGAGGGGCCGGAGGAATGATGGAAGATATCTTAGCTAACGGCTTGCCTATTATAGCGATGTGGACAGCTAAATACGGTGAGGGCGGTTTCTATGTCCTCACTTCCGCCGACTGCGGGCCAGCCTTTTATATGGATATGGGAAAGGCTGGGGCCGCCCGTTTCGTCAAGCCTAAAACGAACGTGAACTTGACAGGATTCTCTTTAGACGAGTGCAGGGTTTTCACCCTCGGCCATGTCTACATCATGGAAGGGGTCACGCCTTGGGTGCGGACACACGGGGCGCAACCGGCAAATAATATGCTACTGGCGTCCTCTCTTAGATCCGAGACAGAAGAAAAGCTCCTAAGGCTGACAGAGCGGCTAGAACAACGCCTTGCATCCATAAACTCGCACCTTTCCCCAGAGCATCGCGCAAAAGGCGCGGGATGGCTTTTATGGCGCGTCGCCATACTGGGGTTTGGAGCATGGCTAGGCGCGCATATCCTGCGGGCGTCAATGTGAACGCATGATTGACGGAAACATGTCCGTCGACACCGCGAAAAGTATAGTCCCGAATCAGCCCCTTTTGTTCCAGTTTCATGAGGGCGTCATGCAATGCCTCAGCCGAAGAGAACAGGCTCAGCATTTCGTCAACATGCTCCCATGCCTTCCCTTTGGCTGACGTTAATATGAAGAGTTCTGCCGAGTTATGCATAAGATACGTTTAGATATGTCTATCAAAATCCTTGTCAGAATGGGGAGCTATTTGCAGCTCACGTCACTCCACGCCCATACAACCCGCCCGACGATGGACTTGTTCCAGTCCCCCTCGAAGTCTTCCATTAAGCTGTAGACCTCGGGGGGATTCTCGGCGGCGTTGTCCGAATAGTAGGTGATGCGATAGTCGCGCTTTTTCGGCTGGTTTTCCGCTGCCACGCGCTTGATCTTTCCGCTGCCGTCGGCGGGATCGAGGACAAGCATGATTCTTCCCTTAAAGTTCATCACATCCTTATCCTGCCTATCCACCAGCACAATATCCTGCGGCTTGAGCGTGGGAACCATCGAAGTTGAATGCTTTCCGAGCATGACGGCGATCAGATCGCGCTTGTGTTGAATGGCCCGCTGGTGACGCCAGACGAGGAACCACGAGATGAGTTCATTTTGCGGAATGATGCCGGGCCCCGCGCCAACTTCTTCCACAAGGGGAACGGCGAGGTAGTCTTCATCCGGGGGAGGGGGGAGCGTGTCCCCAGCCGGGGCTATACGCGCGTCAACAAAGCAGACCTCTTTACTTTGGGTAACGGTTGGATCGGAAAACCCTACACCAAGAAAGTCTAAAAGAGGTTGTATTGATGTAATAGTAGGTACACGCTCACCTTTTTTCCAGCGAGTGATAAGATTCGGGTGAACGTCAAGAGCCTCAGCTAGTTTTTTGGCGTTTCCACATTTTTCGATGGCCTTATCCAGTAAGGCCAAAAATTCAGCGTAAATATCCATAAAAATTTTTTACCAGCTGGAAAAAAGAATTGCTACCACCAATAGGTAAATTATGTTGACTATAATTTTACCTACTGGTATTTAGTTCTCATGAAGAACGAACTTTCCCACCCTAGTTTTTACGGCTTCACAATCACTGACGCGGCCGCACGCTCAGGGCTTCCTTATGTGACGGTGTGGAGGCATTTCAAGAAACATCGCGTTATAAGCCCTGAAGCTGCCATTCGTTATAATCGTTTTCTGGGTATCCCCCTTTCATCTCTCAGGCCCGACCTATGGCCTCCAGCCTCTCCCAGCACTCCCACCGAACCCGAAGAGGTGAGCCATGCTGAATAACTTTTTCCTCGCCGTTGCCGTGGGGCTCGTCATGCTTGTCGTTTTCATGCCCAGAGACTAGCCCCTCTGCGCACCGCCGGACCACGGCCTCGGGCGTCGGGTACTCCGCGACGCGATACGCCCGCCAGCGTATCCGGGGATCCCCATGGATCAGGATGCGGATGCGCCACACGGGGCCGCGCAGGGTGAGGAGTAGGTGAACAAGTTCCATGCCCTCCAGAATAGGGCGGCACACAAACAGGATGAACGGTGAAATGATGACAATCCCCACACTTGAACACGTTATCGAAGCCGTACAGACGGCGGTGAAGAAGTATCCCGGCGGCGTCCGGGCAATGGCGGCGGAAATGGATATGGCTCCGTCGAGTCTCGGCAATGTCCTCAATCCCTACGCCGACCGCACTTCCGTCAAGCTCGGGCTGGAACAGGCCGCGTTCATCATGCATCAGACGGGCGACGTGTCCGCCCTCCAGCTTCTTGCGGCGGATCTCGGATTTTCGCTTCTTCCGATGCGTGCGGAACCTGACAAGGGCGTGGAAGGCGAACAGCTCGATGATGTGGAGCGTCTTGCAGACCTGCAAAGGGCCATACGTAGGAGTGCGCCGCAGAAGGTGCGGGCAAAGCTGTTGGGGGCCCTGATCATCGACCTGATGGAAACGGAGACGGCTGTGCAGCATGAAGGGAGGAAGGGAGAATGCCGATCCTGATTTGCCAACAGTGCGGTCGGATGTTTGATGTGACTCCCAGCCGCGAGCATTCGGCAAGGTACTGCTCGAAGGAGTGCCAGATTGTCGCCACCCAGAAAAAAGAGGCCAAGTGCGAATGCTGCGGAAAGGAGTTCAATCCCCTCAACCGCAAGAACCCGCGTTTTTGCTCCCGCATCTGTGCCAGCGCAGCGCAAAGCGGCTTGAGCCGGGAAGCGTATCTCGCAAAAAAAAGCGCGGACAAGGCAGACCCTCGCGAGGGCAAGCACCTGTGCGCTGGAGTTGCGGGAAAGACCTGCGGGCGGTGGATCGCAGATTACCGATGCCCGGCGTGCTGGGAGAAGCTGCGTAAAAGTTCCGACGCTGATGGGCTTCCGTCATACGAATTCCACGGAAGAAGATCCGGGGGAATAGAATGGGACTGGTCGAAAGAGTACGGGGTGCCGACGTGGACGTCACGGAACGGGTTCGTCAAAGACGTGAACTTCTGCCGCCTGTACTGCGAGAAGAGGCCGGGCATTGTTGAAGTGGAACTTGAAGGATCAGAATGAACGATAACGTCTTGTTTTCAAGCAAATCAAACGATTGGTCTACTCCGCAAGAGCTTTTTGACGCTCTGGACAAGCGGTTCCAGTTCACGCTTGACGTGTGCGCGAGTGACAAGAACGCAAAGGTAAAGCGGTACTTTACGCGAGAACTGGATGGACTTGGTCAATCGTGGGGTGGAGAGCGATGCTGGATGAACCCGCCCTACGGTCGCGAGATAGGCCCGTGGGTCGAAAAGGCCCGCGTCGAAGCTGAATGCGGAGCGTTGATCGTCGGATTACTTCCGGCGCGCCCCGAAACGCGATGGTGGCAGGAACACGTGAACGGTAAGGCCGATCTGCGTTTTATCGCTGGAAGACTGCGTTTTGGTGAAGCAAGAAACTGCGCCCCGTTTGCGTCCGTCATCGCCGTGTGGTGGGGATGGGGCGTCTTGGATGGCTGGTTTCCCGACAGGCGCAGAAAAGATTTACGGGTCATGTGAAGAAAAAGAAAAGGCCCGATGCGGGAACACCGGGCGAGGACGAAAAAGCACCAACTAATGTTTATAGGATACTCCAATGCCTGAAAATGTCAAGGGATTCATCGTTCAGAAGGATTTTTACAGGGGGATTTCCATGTTGTCTGACGAGCAACGTGGAAAACTCTTTATGGCCCTTTTCGCTGACGCTGGCGAAGGAGAAATGCCAGAACTGGACGCGATCACCAACGTTGTTTTTCAGATGATGTTGCCGTCTGTTCATGCTGCACAAGAGAGTTACGACAGACGGAAGGACACCAGCAAAACAAACGGAAAACTTGGCGGAAGACCTAAAAAAGACAATGAGATAGATGAAAACGAAAAACCTAAAAAACCTAATTCTGATTTAGGTTTTGATGAAGAACCTAATAACCTAACGGTTTTTTCTGAGAAACCTAAAAACCAGAATAGAATAGAAGAGAATAGAAAAGAAAGAATAAATACACCCCCCCCTCCCCCCCACGGGGGGGACGCCTCCGGCGTTGCGGGGGAGTGCTCCTCTGGCGTGATGCCGCAATCCGGACAGGCACGGGAATCACGCAAGCGTTTTATGCCTCCCAAGGCAAGCGAGGTGGAGGCGTACTGCCTTGAGCGTGGGAACGGCATAGACCCTGTAGCATTCGTCGATTTCTACGAGGCGAAAGGATGGTGTGTCGGCAAAACGCCGATGAAAGACTGGAAGGCCGCCGTTCGGACGTGGGAACACGAACGGCGGGAAAAGAGGGCGATGCAGGAACAGGCTTACGCGATGCCGTTGAACTAGCCGGAAGGAGAGGCCATGAAAAGCAAGACGTTCATCGATTTTGGGATCGTCATCGAGCGCGGAGAAAGCCGGACGCTCTGCCCCCAGTGTTCCCCTGGGCGCATGAAGAAGTACGACAAGTGCCTGTCCGTTGACCAAGAGCAGGGCGTGTGGTTTTGCCACCACTGCGGCTGGGCTGGCGGACTTGGGGAAAGCTCCGGCGAGAGGGAACGGGCTGAAAAGACGTTCTCCAAGCCGCACTTCGTGGCTTCGGAAATCGACGACCCCAAGGTGCTGGATTGGTTCAAGCAGCGCGGCATTTCCGCGAAGACGCTTGCCGCGTTTCACGTCAAGTCCGGTCCCGCGTGGATGCACGGGCCGAATGGCGGGGGAAACGTGAACACGATCCAGTTCCCGTTTTACCTGCATGGGGAAGTCGTTAACGTGAAGTACCGTACCGGCGACAAGCGGTTCCGGCAGGAAAAGAACGCCGTCAAGTGCCTGTACAATTTCGACATGGCCGAGAAGAGCGTTTCCGAACGCCTGCTGGTCACGGAAGGGGAGATGGACTGCCTCGCCTTGTACGAGTCCGGGTACACGGCGGTGGTGTCCGTTCCCGACGGCGCTCCTTCCCCTGAGACGAAGAGCTACGCCAGCAAGTTTGACTTCCTACACGGAGCGGAGGCGTTGCTTGACCGCTTCAAGTTCATCGTGCTTGCCGTGGATAACGATGCGCCGGGAAAGAAGCTCGAAGAAGAACTTTCCCGGCGCATCGGGATGGACAAATGCCTGAAAATTCTGTGGCCAGAAGGATGCAAGGATGCCAATGATGTTCTGATCCGGCATGGAGCGGATGCTCTTCGCCGGTGTATCGAGGCGGCGCAGTTTTTCCCCGTTGATGGGGTGCAGTCCGTCAGCGACCTGTGGGACGCCGTATTCACCCTGCACGCTTCCCCGGAGCAGCCCGGAGCGGACATCGGGTGGGAAAACGCGGCGGGGGTGTTCAATGTCGAGCCGGGGCAGATGACGGTGGTTACGGGCATTCCCTCACACGGCAAATCAACGTTCATCGACGCTCTGCGCGTGAATCTGTTCCGGCTTCACGGGTGGGCATCCGCCGCCTTCTCGCCGGAGAACTGGCCAGCCCAGACGCATCTTTCCCTGCTTGCCGAGATGTACGCCCGCAGGAATTTTTACGAGATGACGCAGGACGACTTGTATGGCGTTATGTGCGAGGTCATGCGGGGATTTTTTTTCATTCAGCCTGATCGGGATGAAGATATGATGACCGTTGACGCCATCCTCGCGCGGGCGAAGGCCCTTGTCTACCGGAGCGGGATCAGGGTGCTGGTCATCGATCCGTGGAACGAGATCGAACATGCGATACCGCAGGGGCAGCGGGAGGACCAGTATATCAGCATCCAACTTGCCAAAATACGCCGCTTCGCCCGCGTCAACGCCGTTCACGTTTTTCTCATCGCGCATCCCCGGCAAATCGAGAAAGACAAGAACGGAGGGTATCCCCCGCCGACGGCTTACGACATCGCGGGCGGGGCCATGTGGCGCAACAAGGCCGACAACATCCTGTGCGTCTACCGTCCCAACATGCAGACCAGCGATACGCACGTCTTCGTTCAGAAAATCCGCTTTCGTCGTAATGGCAAGGCTGGGGAAATGTTGAAGTTCTCGTTCCATGTCGGAACGTCAACCTACTACGCGGTGAAGGGGTAGCCCGTGCTCGGAATTCGTCGTTTCCTGAAAACCTGCATCGTGGCGGCGGCCTGTCGGGACTTTATCGACTCCGAGACGGCGCACCGTTTGCTCAGAGTCTTTGGGCTCATCCATGTCTGAGTGCCCACGGTACTGTGAAATCTTCGGCCCCGGCGCGTGTGCAGGGGTATTTGACAAAAAGGAGTGTGTGATGAGCACAGTGAAAAAATCGGTAATGGAAAATGTACGCCTCGAACTCCCTATCCCTCCGCTTGTCAATCACTACTGGCGGCACATTACCATCAACGGAACCCCCAGAACGCTCATATCCGCCCGTGGACGCGATTTTAGAAAAAACGTGATGCAGATTGTGGGTGATGAAAAGAAGGCTCTAAAAATCGATTCTCGCGTCAAAGTCAATGTGGTTGTTTGCCCGCCAGATCGCCGTAAGAGAGATATTGACGGGTATCTGAAAGCCCTTCTTGATTCCCTTACCCACGCCGGGGTGTGGCTGGACGATGAGCAAGTCGATTCGATTTACATCACACGCGGAGAAGTGGTGAAGGATGGAAAGGCTGTTGTCGAGATCCTGCCGATGGGGGTGTGAGCATGGCTGAGAATGAACGGAAATTGCTGCTCGGCTGGAAGGCCATCACAGCCTACACCGGAGTTAGCCGCCTCCTCATGATCCGCTACGCCTACCCCGTCCACGACTGCGACAGGGCAACTCATCACGGGTACGGCGTCTGTGCCTATACCGACGAGCTTGACGCCCACAAGGAGGCTACCAGTGCATAACATCGACATCACGATACTTGGTGAACAGGCTCTTGCGGCACTCATGCAGCGGCTGTCGGAAGCACGCGGGAAGCACCCTGTTTTCGCGGAGGGCAAATACCATGCGCTCGGCGTTATCGGGGAGGAGTACCGTGAGCTTGTATACGCCGTTGAGCACGAAACTCCGGAGCGTATCCGCGACGAAGCCCTCGATGTAGCTGTGACCGCACTGCGGCTATGGCTTGGGGAACACAAGGTTGGTGCTCATGAGTGACGTGTGGGTGAGCCAGTTCGAACTGTCAGAGGTCATCGGTGACGTGGGGGCGGTCATCCTCTGCGCACAGTGCGGTGGACGTTCATACTTTATCCCCCGGAAGCCCACAGGTTTTCTTCTGGAGTTGCTTGGTCGGCAGCGTATGGCGGCCCTCTGCACCGAATTTGGGGGGATGCAGATCGTCGTGCCCAATTTGCGCCGTGGTGAACCGTTCAAAGGACGTATCCTGTCCCGTCTGGAAGCAGGGGAGAAGCCGGACGCCATCGCCGAAGCCCTTGGCGTGACCACCAGGTACGTCCGTCGGCTCAAAAAGCAGCTTTGCGGGAACCCGGAACCACAGCAGCAATATCGGCTGTTGTAGAATCTTGTTCACGGTGATCCTCTCTTGTTCTCCTGTGAGAGAGTGGACGCAGGAGGATATTTTTTATGGCTGTTCTTCCCTTGCGCCACTTCTCCCCGGTCGAATTCCGCTGCAAGTGCGGGTGCGGCGCGGGCATGGAGAAGATGGACGCCGACCTGCTCCAGATGCTCGACGAGGCCCGTGATCTGGCGGGCATCCCGTTCCCCCTTTCTTCCGCCTACCGCTGCCCCAAACACAACAGGGCGGTCGGCGGTGTGCCCACCTCAGCGCACACTCGCGGCTATGCCGTGGATATCCGCTGTGTGGATTCCCATTCCCGTTTCGTCATGCTGCAAGCCCTGCTTGAGGCCGGATTCCGGCGCATTGAGCTGGCTCCGACATGGATCCATGTGGACAACGACCCGGACAAGCCCCGTGACGTGGCCTTTTACCAGCATGGAGGCAAGTACTGATGGAACAGACCGTGATTGATTTCATCCTTTCGACCTTGATGAGCCTTTCCGCGCAGTATCCCGACGCGGCGTGGCTCGTGACCGCCCTGAGCGTAGTCATGACCGTATGCGGGCTGTGCGCCGTGGCCACCGTATGGATGCCTGTCCCCAAGGAACCGGCGGGGCTGTATGCCGCCGTGTACCGCTGGGCCCACGCCCTTGCCGCGCACTTCGGACAGAACAAGGGCGCCGTGGCTGACGGCAAGTCCGAAACCGTGAAGGCCGAAGTCAAGGCCGTGACGGGAAAGTGATGTGCGGGCCGTCCTTGAGTTCCTCACCTCGTTCGTTGAACTCATCACGCTGTGGCTGCGTCAACGGTACGGCGAACGCCGCGAGGCTGATCGCGCTGCTGTTCGTGATGACGCTGGCGGCGAGTGGGTGCGCTCGATGGGCGGAACCGACCGCCGCGACAAGCCCGGCTCCGCTGACGCCGGGGGCCGTCGTGACGGGTGAGTGGTCCTACACCTACCGGGGCGAGACGTTCACCGAGCCCGGCGAGTGGGTGCACCTGCCCGCAGGAGAGGCCGGGAACCTGCTCCTGTGGATCAAGGGCGTTGAGGCTGGAAGCTGATGGAGCATACACTGGACCACGAATCCCGGCTTTCCCGCATTGAGGCATTGCTCGAAGCGCTCAACCAGCGGCTTGACGACGCGATACTCACGCAACTCCGCGATCATGGAAAACGCATTCGGGATCTTGAGGATCATATCTCGGTTATGGCCGAGACGTGCGCGCGGGAACGCGGGGAGCGGCAGGGCAGCAGGACAACGGCCATCGCCATCATAACCGCCCTCTCGGGAGTTGGCGGTTGCATCGGTGCCATTGTGGGCCGGATGTTTTGAGAATGCCCTGTGCATGAATGGACACCTACGCGCTCCAGCGTCAGCTTCTTCAGGTAGAACTTCCTCCAACGGAAAAGCTTGTAGGTATGGTGCTCGCCCTACACATGGACAAACGGACCGGAAAAATCCGCGTGCGGCAGGAAACCGTCGCGCAGGAGTGCGGCGTGTCTGTGCGAACAGTGCGCAGGGCCGTTGCTGCGCTCGTATCCTCCGGGGTGTTCACTTCCACGGCAACCGGACGCTCCTCGGTTTTGGCTGCCGGTTCTGGAAAGAGTACTGGAAGAGTGGACCGGACACCGGTGTCCTATCAGACCGGTCACCGGTGTCCGCATTTGAAGAGGAAAAGGGCCCCCTGGGAGTATGATTTGGCGCACAGTACGAGGCCCGAGGAAGAGGAGAAACGAGGGCATGAAAGTTTTTTGAGAGAACAGGAAGAACGCAGGCCAAACGGGGGGTGCGACGATGGCGGCACGATTTGATTGGGAATCCATCCGGGCCGAGTACGAAGTAGGGGCGAGCCAGTCCGATCTGTCCAAGCGGTACGGTGTGAGCCGGACGGCCATCCAAAAGCGCATCCGGGCCGAAGGATGGGTGCAGGATATTTCCGGCACCGTGAACCGCATGGCAGAGGCCAAGGTTGCGGGCGTAGTTGCAGGCTGCAACCCTCAAAAAAAGGCCGAAGCCTTGGACCGCGCCGCCGAAGCCAAGGCCGCCGTCATCACCCGCCACCAGCGGGAGTGGGATCGGCATCAGTCCATTATGGATGAGGCATTGTCCGAAGGCAGCTTCGACAAGGCCAAGCTCGCCAAGATCACCGCCGAGACGATCAAGATCCGGCAGGAGGGAGAGCGCAAGGCGTGGGGCATCGTGGACAAGACCGCCTTGGATCATACTTCATCCGACGGTTCCCTATCTCAGCGTCCGGTGGATCTCTCACACCTCTCCCCGGACGAGCTGCTTCGCCTGACGAAGGAAGCCTTCAAAACGCCGGATCATGAGTAGCCCCGCCATCCTTTCCGATATCCGGAAGGCACTGGCCCGTAGCTGTCTCGCGGCCTTCGTGCGCTACACCATGCCCGGCTACCGCATGGGATGGGTGCATGAGGAAATCTGTTCCGAGCTAGACGCCTTCCTTGCCGATGTCGTAGCCGGGCGTTCCCCGCGCCTCATGCTGACCATGCCGCCCCGCCACGGGAAAAGCGAGCTCGCCTCCCGCCGCTTCCCGGCTTACGCCTTGGGCCGCTATCCCGATCTATCCGTCATTTCCACGAGCTACGCCGCCGACCTGTCCTCGCGCATGAACCGCGACGTTCAGCGCGTCATCGACAGTCCGGAATACCGGGAACTCTTTCCCGGCACGGCGCTGTACGGCAAGAACATCCGCACCGTGAGGAACGGTTCCTACCTCCGCAACTCGGATATATTCGAGGTAGTGGGGCACGCTGGATGCTACCGTTCCGCTGGCGTGGGCGGCGGCATCACGGGCATGGGCGGGCACTGTCTGGCCGAAGGAACGTTTATCAGCACGGTTGAGGGTGAAAAAAAGATTGAAAACGTGGCTGTCGGTGACGTAATATTGACCTACGATGAGCAGTCTTGCCGTATTGTTCCTGATACCGTTGTAGCCACAAGTTCACGTTATGCGAAAGATATCTACCGACTACGATCTTCCTCTGGCCGAGTTCTTGACGTTACTGGAGAACATCCGATCTTCACATGGTGGGGATATACCGCCGCGCACGATCTTACCCAGGGTGATGCTCTCGTGTGCCTTTTGCGGGAAGGAGTTCATACGTCCAGCGTACGAAGTCACGAAGCACATCAAGAAAGGTTTGACGGACTTTTATTGCTGCAAGGAGCATTCACAGGCACACCTTGCTGTAAAGAACAGCAAAACGTGTCCGGGGTGCGGCAAGATTATACGGCTCTCGGGGCGTACAAAGGGCGCCAAAACATGTCCGGATTGTGCGGCAATGTTCAAAAAGCCGTCCAATCCGCGCTATCCTGCCATCGAAAAGACATGTCCTGTGTGCAACAGAACGTTTATGGCTGTTCACAGAAGGCGCGGGCAATATGCAATATATTGCTGCAAGCGCTGTGCGGAAATTGGCCACTCTTGGGCGATGTCAGGACAGGGCAATCCTCACTGGCGGGACGGGATGACGCCATTGCGCGAGCAGCCTCACTGTGCGCGTGCCTATCGGGAGATGCGGCCTCTTGTCATTGCCAGGGACGGCAATGCGTGTGCCCTGTGTGGTGCGGCAGAACAGCGTATCGAAGTGCATCATATCGATTGGCATCCCATGAACAACGCCGCTGTGAATCTGATAACGCTTTGTACCCAGTGTCACCGCAAGCTGCACGGGATGCCTTGGGAACAGTATCAAGCGGAAGCGTTGCCCAAATTGACCGCGTACACGGGGCAGTTCGCCGTGTCTATGACCTCCAACTAGCCAAGAACCACAACTTTTTCGCCAACGGCATTCTCGTCCATAACTGCCTCATCATCGACGACCCGTTCAAGGATCGGGCGTCCGCCGATTCCCCGACCATCCGCCAGAACGTCTGGGACTGGTACACGTCCACGCTGTACACGCGCCTCGCGCCCGGCGGGGGGGTGCTCATCATCAATACGCGCTGGCACATGGCTGACCTTTCCGGGCGGCTGCTTGAGGCCGCCGCACGGGGGGAGGGCGACCACTGGCGCGTAGTGAACTTCCCCGCCATCGCCACGGCGGACGAGCCACATCGTAAGGCCGGGGAAGCCCTGCACCCTGAACGCTACCCGTTGGAGCAGCTCCTCGCCATCAAGAAAGCCCTCGGCACACGCGACTGGGAGGCCCTGTACCAGCAGCGGCCCACGCCCGACGGTGGGAACATCTTCAAGGCCGAATGGCTGCGCTTCTGGCTCCCCAAAGACCTGCCGGAGCAGTTCGACCAGCTCCTTATCTCGTGGGACATGACGTTCAAGGACGGCGACGATACCGACTTTGTTGTGGGGCAGGTGTGGGGCCGCAAGGGGGCCGACCGCTACCTCCTCGATCAGGTCCGGCGGCGCATGGGGTTTACAGACACGGTCGCCGCCTTCCGCGCGCTGGCCGCCAAATGGCCCGGCGCA
>OIEV01000814.1_pt1 | contig 17705 bp, 21 predicted proteins | sample 1581881 | NCBI WGS metagenome assembly OIEV01 (sample SAMN03279760, study PRJEB24777) | human gut metagenome | isolation source: fecal sample PR121 from 1 month old male Malay infant, vaginally delivered... | place: Singapore | collected 2005-09-16 | reverse complement strand
TCGGGCAAACTCCCAATCGTTCAAGTATCCGCAGGTCCTTTGGTCTTTTGGACCGCCGCCCCCGCGAACGAAAAAGATAATACGATGCAACCTTGGGGGCTGTCAACGAAAACCTCTAGATACACGGTGCCGGGCGTATCTATATACCTTTGACCTGCTGTTTTGCCGGGTTTGGATATGAAGGACGCTGAATTTGCATGTAGCGGTGACATTTCCCGAGGGAACACTTTGGCGTAGTGGAGTACACCTTCAGGATCGAACTTCGATACCGGCTTATTTGCACCTGTGTATAGCTCGAGATCGGGCTTCCGTTGCAGATTCGAGCGTGGATTTTCTCCCGTTTGAAATCGAGCGTGGATGGTCTCCCACTATTGGCGTGCCCCCAAGGCCAAAGTGGCAGATTATCCACGATCATTCACTAAGCGGGAGATTTTCCACGCTCGTACGTCCGATAATCCACGCTCAGGGGGGGGGCAGCCGAGCTCGACACGGCTTTTGTCTCGATCTGTAACATATAGAGAACATTTTCTCCCCTATCTGTTACAGGTCGAGATATTACGCAGAGACCTCCGCTTACGTCTCATTCTGTAACAGTAAGAAAGGTTTTCAGCTTCTTCGTGTTACAGATCGAGATGTTATCGGCCGTCCCTTGGCAATGTCTCGATCTGTAACTATAAGGAGGGTTTTCAGCCCGCCCGCGTTATAGATCGAGACAAACCTGAAGCTTGGTGGGAGTCAAACCCGCTGACATGTCAACATAAATAGAAACGGGCCCTGTCCCACAAGGGAACAGAGCCCGAAACTCTCATGGAGCCAGTGACAGGAATCGAACCTGCAACCCACTGATTACATCGGTTTCCTTATCGTTTATTAGCGTTCATCTGCGACTATGCCGACCGTGACCTCGCGTTTTTCTTTCATTTTCCGCCTATAGTCTCACTTGAGACGTCTCCGAAACAGTCAAATTGCACAGTCATTGCACACGTGATTGCACACGGAGGAACAATGGAAGAGAAATACGCTACCTCATCTATATATAAGTACATGAGCGACCGCTGGCGCGCGCAGTTCCCCTACTTCGAGGATGGAGCCTGGCGCAAGAAGACCCAACTTCTTGAGCATCGAGGCCGCGATAAAGGTCGAAGCCATAAACATCGTGATGCTGCAATGGTGGAAGCCGAGGCCATCCGCGCTCACCTGAATGCAGAAGCGGAAGCCGAGGCAATGAAACCAACGAGCTCGATTTCAGTCGCCGAACTAGTGTCTAGCTATATAACAATGGAGTGCGCCGACATCGCGCGTTCAACCGCAACCGGCTATTCAGGCATGCTCCGCCGAAACATCGAACCTTATATTGGCAGCATCCCCCTAGAGGACCTGACTGAAGAAGACGTTCAGGAATGGGTCAGCGTAATGGCGAAGAAGCACGCGAGGTCAACTGCATGCAATTCCCTTAGGCTGTTGAGGGGCTCATTGAAATACGGGCTAAGGAAAAAGCTAGTTTCGGAAAATGTTGCCGCATGGGCCAAGGTTCCCAAGAACGAGGATGCCGACTACGGACGACCGAATTCACTTACCGGAAGGGAAAGGGTGCGCGTCATAAACACCCTCAACGCATCCATAGATGTCCCGGCAATTCTAGCCGCGAAAATCGCCCTGTATACAGGACTCCGCCGAGGTGAACTTTGCGCCCTGAAGTGGAAATGTGTCGACTTTTCCCATTCCTCGATTCGCGTGGAAGCCGCAATCGGGCACACCGACACCGAGTTCTACATCAAAGGTCCCAAAAGCGTCAGCAGTAGACGGACAATTCCGAATTGCCCGGAGGACCTCATGCACGATCTAGCCGCGCGCAAGCGAAACACGGAAGAAGAATGTACCAGGCTTGGGACTGAATTCAGCGGGGAGATGTTCGTGCTGGGCTTTCCCGACGGCTCGTTCCTCAAGCCGCCCAGGGTCAATGACGCCTGGCGTGCGCTCTCCAAGGCGCTAAACCTTCATGGAGTATTAAATAGAAACACGGTGACCTTCCATGACCTAAGACACAGCTTCGCAACATACGCTGTCGCCAACGGCGTAGACCCAAGAACGCTCGCAAGTCTGATGGGTCACTCCAAAGCCTCCATGACCCTAGATAGATACGCCAGCGCCGACCCGAAGGCAACTGCATCGGCAATGAACGCCCTAGGACGCCTTTATAAGAGCGCTTCATTGTATCCAAAAGCTGGATAGGACCTAATCGAAGGCCGCGATACTGCATCGCGGCCTTTCCTATACCTTCCCGTAGTAAGTCATTTCAGTCCATCGGGTCCGTATCGTCCGCCATGACCGCGTTTTTGAATCCGTCGCCCAAGACGCTCCAGACTAGATCTCAAAGAGACGGCAGCAGACAGAAAGGAGGTCGAAATGGAAGTTGAGAGCAAACGCATCACTCTTGATGCTTTTCGCACGATGCCAGACATCGTTGATCCGATGCCTGTCGCCCACCTGCTCGGTATCAGCGACCGCTCCGTCTACAGGCTCTGCCAGAACGGAACGTTCAAAGCCGTGAAGTGCGGGAAGCTGTGGCGCATCAATCGCGACAGCGTTCTTAGCTACATCGGCGTCAACTGAATGTAGCGAGCGCCGGCTAAGACCAACTGAGCTCGGAGCAAACATGGGCATTAACAAATCCAGCGCCGGACCCATTGAACTAATTGCAGAGTTGATTGATTTCGATGCCGTCCGAATGAAAAACGAGCTCATCGCATATACGCCCTTGCCGGCGGCTAAAGCGCCAAAAGGCTATCCGATTACACACACGGAAGACGAATAGACACCACAGGGGGCCAAACGGCCCCCTGTTTTTATGAGGAGACCCTATGGACGAAACCAAAACCATCAGCGTAAAAATCGACCACAAGCTCTACACCGCCCTCAAGACGCGGGCGGAGCTCGACAACTCCAACGTCAGCGACGAGATCCGCTCTCTCCTGCGCTCGGCGCTCGCCGCGGAGGAGCTCGACCTCTACGGCAACGAGGTCGCGGGCTTCATCCGCGGCGTCGTCGACGCGCGCATGGACGTCGCCGCACTCGACATCGAGCGCAAGCTCGACGCCACCGAGGACCGCATCGCCGCGGTCCTCTCGCGCCCCATGACCGCCGCCATCATGGCCGGCCTCATGTCGGCCGACGTCCTCAAGGCCTCCTACGCCTCGCTCGACGACGTCTCCGTCGCGGACATCTGGAAGAACTACCTCGCGCAGGCCGGCGAGCTCAGCCGCGCCGGCCTCGGCCGCATCGACGAGGTGAAGCTCCACGCGCGCGAGCGCGCCGATGGCTAGCCCGCCCGTCATCGTCAACCACTCCGTCGTCCGCGCGGGGGCGTCCGCGAGGGCGTCCGCCGCGGGCCTGGCGGCATACGCCGGCACCCGACGCGGCGTCGTCATCGAGGTCAGCGAGGCCGACGGCAGGAGGCTCGGCGTGGACGGCCTGGCCGCCTACGCCGCGAACAGGACCGGCTCGGCCGGCGGCCTCTGGGGCGCGGGCGGCCCGGTCGCCGTCGCCGAGGCGAGGCGCGACATCGCGGAAAACGGCGGCGCGGTCCTGACTACCGTCGTCACGGTCCCGAACGACGTCGCCCCTGGTGTCGGCCTCGACCGCCTGGATGCGTGGCAGGCTCTGGTGCGCTCCGAGTGGCCGAGGCTCTTCTCCGAGATGACCGGCGTGCCCGAGAGCCGCGTGGAGTTCTACGCGGCGATGCACATCAACGGCACGAGCCACCACGTCCACATCCTCACGGTCGACCGCTCGGGCGACTGGAACTCCCTGCTGCCAAAGGGGAAGATGGAGGCGGCCAGGCTCGAGATCTCCTCGAAGGCCATGGCACCGCTGCTGCGGGAAGCGCACATCGAGCGCGACCTCGCGAGGGAGGCCGCGCTGGACGCCGTCGCCCGCATCGACCGGAACCGCTTCGATATCGAGCTGCCGCCGGACGGAAGGATCGAGGCCGCCCACCTCAGGCGTTTCCACCCGGAGGCCTCCGCCGCGCTGAGGGAGGCCCTCGACCGGGCGGCATCCGACTCCCCCGAGCTCGCCGGCGCGCTGGACCGCCACAGGAAGGCGGTCGAGAGGTGCGCCTGTCTCAAGTGCCTGACCGGGGAGGTGCGGGACACCTACGTCCACAAGGCGGCCACCGACCTCGGCCTCCGGTGCGAGAACGCAGCGCTGCGGGTCATAGTCCCGGACAGAACGCCGGCTCGCGAGGAGGTGCCGACACGACGCGCCGCGCCCCAAACCGGCCCCGCGACGGAGAGGCGGCGGGAAGCCGGACTCGCCACCGAGGCCCGGGCCTGCATCCCGAAGACGCGCCTCGAAAGGATCGCGCGAAAGGCCGCACGCGGCCGGACCCTCGAGCCGGCAGACCTCAGGGGGTGTCCCACGGCGGACCGGGCATTCAGGCACGCCCCGTCGGCAGGCACCGCCCTAGGGCGCGCCGCCGCGATGGCGACCCTGGTCGCCAGGGAAGCCACACGGGACGACAGAGGACGCGACATGGGAGACGAGGCCGGCGAGAGGGCGCTGAAACTCATCGCCGCGACCCTGAGGGTCCTCGCCTCCGGCGGCACCGGGCCGTCGAGCGTCCCCGCGCTGAAGATAGCAAACAGGATAGAGAGGACGATCACGAGATGAAACCGAAATCCTTCAACCGCGACATGAGAAGGGAGCTCGCCGGCACGCTCGCGGCCCACGGCGTCGCCGCCGTCATAGCTTGTGCCGCGACCGCCAGCGCCTGGGACTACGCCAGGTGGTGGACTCTATCCCTCGTCTCGGGCCTCTCCGCCCTGCTGCGGCTGCCCACGGCCGACCCGGGCCCCGAGCCCGCCTACGTCTTCCGCGGCCCCCTCGAGGCGGCCGCCGACGCGGCGGCGTCGGGCGAGGCAGGCGAGCTGCTCGCGGCGCTCGCCCTCGTCGCGACGGCCGTCCTCATCCTCGGCCTCGTTTCTTGGGCCCGCTCATGGGCGAGACTCCACGACGGGACGTTCGCCGGCGACCGCGCGCCCACGCGCACGCACGGGGACGCCTGGCTCGAATCGAGGCCCTCCAGGGTCGCGAGGAGGTGCCCCGTATGGGACGGCCGCGAGGCCGCAAAGGGAGTGATCGTGGCGGGCTCCGTCGGTGACGGCCTGGCGACGGTCCCCGCCGTCCACAGCCTGATACGTGCGGGCAGCAACGCCGGCAAGACCAGGCGCGCTCTGGCACCATCGATAGCCGCGGCGATCGACCGCAACGCCCACGGGATCCCGACATCCGTCATCGTCCACGACCCGAAGTCCGAGATCCGCGCATGGACCGAGCCACTCGCCAGGAGGGCCGGGATGGAGGTCGTCGCCATCCGGCTCGACGAGCCCGTCAAGTCGGCTAGGTTCAACCCTCTCGACCGCGCCATCGCGGCACTCGGGACCGAGGGCGTCGCAGGCGCTGTGGCCGAGCTCCGCGAGCTGTCTTCCGCTATCGTGCCCGACGCCTTCTCCTCGGGCCAGAGGTTCTTCACGGACGCCAGCCGCAACCTGCTGACCGGCCTCTGCCTGCTCGCGATAACGGACGGGCGGATCCCCGACGGCGCGCGGAACCTATCGACCGTGCTCGCGCTCCTGGAGCCCCGCGACGGGAAGAGTGCGGTAAAGTCGCTGGAGGAGCTCGCCGCGGACCTGCCGGCGGGAAACCCGGCGCGCCAGTTCCTCCTCGTCGCCTCGTCGAACGGCGGCGGGGGCGAGGCGCTCGTCTCCACCGCACGCAACTACCTCATGGCCTTCTGCGACGACGACGTCAGCCGCATGCTCTGGGACGGCGAGGTCGACCTCGCATCGGTCGGGCGCAGGCCCACCATCCTCTACATCGCCAGCGCGACGGACCGCGGCGACCGCGGCCCACTCGTCTCGTGCATCTTCTCGCAGGCGCTGTCGGCGCTGCGCGAGACCGCGCGCCTGTCCGGCGGCAGGCTGCCGGCGGAGACCCTGCTCGCCATCGATGAGGGATCCGGGATCCCCAAGATCCCCAGGCTCCTCGGCGACCTCGCGGAGGTCCGCAGCATCGGGCTGCACGTCGTCTTCGTGCTCCAGAACACCCATCTGCTCGAGGCGCGGTGCGGCTACTCGAGGGCCGAGTCGGACGCGCTGCTGGCGCTGCTCGGCACCCAGGTCGTCTTCTCGGTAGAGTCCGTCGGCGAGGCGGAGGAGATCAGCAAGCGCCTCGGCGATTACAGCGTCAAGACGACCGGGCAGAGCTCCACCAAGGGGACGCAGAGCTCCTCGTCCGGAAAGTCGTTCTCCGTGGCGCGGCGGCCGCTGATCACCCCGTCGGAGCTCATGGCCTGGAGCGCGCGCGAGAACGGCGCGCTCGTGATCGACGCTGAGGGCCCGATGGCGCTCGCCAGCCGCGACATCACCGAGACGTTCCTGGGGCCGCTGCTCGGCATGACGTCACCGGAGGCCGAGGGCGCGCTGCTCGCGCGGGCGCTCGAGGGGGAGGCTCGCAACGCCGCCCCGGCACCGGTATGGCGCATCCCGGAGAAGCCGAAAAAGCCCAAGGGGTCTCCATCCAGCAGCAGGAAGCGCAAGGTGTCCGCCGCGCCCGACGGGTTCTGATGCGTCATACGGCCCTGTCTGCGAAAACGGTCCGCCGTCCTACGCCACGCGAGGCGCGTATGACGGCGGGCCGCGGCGGTCTTTCGTTTTATCTGCCCACGCTGCCAGCGGAAACGAACTCGGCACGCCGAGTTGCGCCGCAAAATCCCGGGCGCCCGTAGTGCGCCCTTATCCTGCTCCCACCGTCCAAGGCACTTGGACGGTGGGAGTTCCGTATTCTCTGCAACGAAAAGCGCGGCCCATCTGGACCGCGCTCCCGCTCCTCTCAATTTCGCTCTGCGACGTAGACCGTCCGGCCCGTCTCGCAGTCGATGGTCTCGGCGTCCCCGAAACCGACCCGGACGGCGGCCCATCCGCCGGCGAGCGCCAGCGCGTCGGCCTCGGACCTCGCGACGGCGATGAGGCGCTCGAGCTCGGCCGAGCCCGCCGGCGCGGTCCCCACCTCGAACGCGCCGCCGTCGCCTCCCGACTCGTACTCGACGACGACCGTCGATCCGAGTGCCTCCTCGAGGGCCTCGAGCTGCCCGCCCATCTTGTCGAGGGCGCACCCGTCGACCGTGGCGAGCGGGTAGCGGGCCATCCCGGACGCCGCCGAGCGGCCGGCCATGCGGAGCATGCCGGCGGCCTCGAGCGCCTCGAGGAGCGCCGCGGGCGCCGCGGCGTCGATGGCGACGTTGCCGCGCCCGCGGCACCACTCGGCCGCCGACGGCACGTCCGCCGTGAGCACGCCCCACTCGGCCATGTAACCATCGGAGCGCGGGTCCGTGGCGTCGAGGAGGAGGACGGCCAGGCCGCCGCCCGCGTACTCCCCGGCCACGAGGGCGAGGCGGTCCGCCTCGCCCATGAAGTCGAACTCGACCGTGACCATGGAGCTACCTCCTCCTGACGGCGCTGAGCGGCTTCGGGGAGAAGTGCTCGTCGCGCTCGACGGCGGCGAACCCCATCTGGCGGTTCAGCTCGGCCATCTCCTTGATGCTGAAGTAGCCGAGCTCGTCGTCGTAGCCCTCGACGAGGCCGAACGCCTCGTCCGTTCCGTCGAACTCGAGCAGCCACCAGTCCCATCCGTTCACGCACGAGAAGTAGTGGGCGTAGACCGTGGGGTCCTCCGCCCCGTCCTGCCCGTAGAGCCTCGGCGCCGTCTTGGCGATTTCCTCGGTCATCAGCTGCCGCATGTCTTCCTCCGTTCCGGGCAACCTGCCCTCAACATCTCGCCCCTGCGGGCAAAGCCGAATGGCGACGCCGCGCGTCGTCGTCGGCTTTGCTCCCTGCAAAGCCGCACCGGAGCGAAGACGGGTCAAGGGAGGTCCATGACGACCTCCACCAACCGGAGCGGAGCGGAGGTTTGTGCGGGGTCTCATGGGCCCCCTTGACGCGGCGTAGCGGAGGTGCCACCCGGCCGCGGGGCCGAGGCCGATTCGCGGCGGACGCCGGCAGCCCACGTCCAGCATCGGAACCATTAGAGACGCTATTCACTTTTCGATAGGAGCCATATGGAACTCGAGGATATCGTTTACGAGCTCGCCTGCCTTCATGAGTCGATGCTCTTTTGCTGCATGGCGCTGAGAAGGATTATCAGGGACCTCGAAGAGGCCGAACAGCGCATCCGCGCTGAAGCAGCCGCCGCCGAATCCCCTCTTTAGAAAAGTACCCCGGCGATTACCACCGGGGCACTTTTAAATGACGTCAGAAGCCGGCAGCCGAACTAACCATCGAACAGATCTGAATCGAAAAACCCTCTCAGAGAGACGCCAAGCCCGCCTGCGATGCGCTCGATATTCTCGATAGACACGTTTCGCTTGCCTGTCTCGACTTCGGCGAAATAGGTGCGAGACATCTCGATGGAGTATGCGAAGGCCTCTTGGCTCATGCCGAGCTCGCCCCTCAGCTCCTTAATGCGAAGCCCCACGCGCATCTTGGGGTCAAGCTCAGTCATCGGCACCTCCTATCCACCGGTGTCAATGATTCAGGCCAACCCTATATAAGTCACACCTATATAAGTGATAATTTGAAATACAATGCAAATATTGGGGCATTGCAACCAGAAAGGAACCATGGTGGATACGGAGATTCCGAAAGTGACGGACGATATGCTCTCATTGGACTTCCCCAGCGACTATGCATATATCGCAAAACCCTTTGGTCGAGGACTCCGCCCGGACAGGCAACTGCAACTTCTAAAGAACTTGCATACAGAACATTAGAAAGAAGGTCATACCATGCGAACCTATCAACACCCGATATACCAAGACAACGCTATGGCGATTCGCGCCGAATATGATGAGGAAAAACGAGTCTTCGATTTGATGAAGAAGTTCCTCTATATCGTCGGGGCGATAACGGCGGTAGTTGTTTTCCTTTTGCTTCTCGTTAATTCCCCTGCCCTGATAACTCAGACGGGTGCAATTGGAATCGTTGCACTCGTTCCCGTCCTGCTGGCTGCAACAGCCTTTACCGGGTTCTATGTCGGCACGGTACCTGCTGGCTACATTGCCGCATGGCGTGCAATCAAGCGCTCAAGGCTGTTCGTTTGGGGCAACGCTCTCGGACTGCTCCTCATAGCGACACTTTTTCTTTCCATCCCGGCTGCATTTGCGCCCTTTGCCTTCCTTCTCCAGTGGTTGAAGGTATCGAATCTCAAGCGTCAGCTTGACGCGAACGCATAGCGGGGGTGCAGAGGAAAAGAAGAAAGGAAACCGCTTATGCTCTTCGGACGCGAGTTCTCCCGTAAGCAGGTCTGCGTGGCTGGTGCGGGAATCCTCTGTGCGGCGCTTCTCATCGGCGGCGGGGCTTACGCCATCTCACATGCCAGCTGGACGGGAGATTCCAATGCCCCTGCGGTGTCCCAGTCAAAGGACGATGAGAAACAGGACATGGTACTTACCCTTGAGGTAAAAGCTGACGGCTGGGATGCGGACACTTCCACGCCCATTATCGCCCATATAGAGGATGCGGACGGGGAAGTAGACTTCTACACCGCCATCGCCGCGAACAAGCAGGTGACCGTAGAGATCGGCGAGTCCGGTACCTACAGCGTCACCCTCATCCCGCCGGTGAACGCGGACGGCTCTACCTATAAGGCAGCGTCCAGTAAGGTCAAAGCCGGGAAAGATGACAAGAAAACGAACGGTACCGTCATCACGCTCGAAAAGGTGGATGCGGGCAAGCTGACGAAGGATGACCTGACTGCCATCGCCAAGGACGTTGCAGCAGCCGTGAAGAAGGGCGATTCCACCCTGACCGGAGACAAGGGCGCGGCGGTCGCGAAGAAGTTCGAGGACAACATCAAGAAGAACCCGAACGCCGACGCGGATGCCGTCGAGAAGGAGAGCGAAAAGGCGCAGGAGACGGCCAAGGAGGACAAGTCTGACGCGAAGACCCCGGAGACCTCCGACAACAAGAAGAACGATTCCGGTTCCAAGAACGATAGCGGAAACAACGGCTCTGGAAATAAGTCGGACAGCAAGCCGAGCGGAGGTAGCGGAAACTCCAGCTCCGGTTCCAGTTCGGGCGGCTCATCAAAGAAGGATGACACCACGGCGCATGTCCATAAGTACGATATCTATCATCCGGCAGTAACCCATACGGAGACCGTGCATCATCCGGCAGTAACCCATACGGAGACCGTGCATCATCCGGCAGTAACCCACACGGAGTCACATTCCATCTGCAATGGGTGTGGAGCTGATATTACAGGTTATGAGCGAAACCATGCGGAAAGTGCCATGTTGGCCGGGAATGCAGCGTGTGGAGCATGGCATTCGGAGCCGCGAACCGTGACGGATTCGGCGGCGTGGGATGAAACGGTCACCGTGACGGATTCCAAGGCGTGGGATGAAACGGTCACCGTGACGGATTCGCCTGCGTACTACACCTGCTCCTGCGGTGCTCGCAAATAGGTGATTCCATGTTTGCGGATATACATCACGATTACTGCAATGAAGAATGACAGCAATATGTTTAACGACAACAACATCGAGACTGAGGGTGCCCTGGCGGACAAGACCGCCGAAATCCCGAAGGTTGTGGATTCGACAGAAGAAGAGAACGCCAAGAAACCGCTTATGCTCTTCGGACGCGAGTTCTCCCGCAAGCAGGTCTGCGCGGCTGGTGCCGGGCTTGTCTGCGCCGCGTTCCTCATCGGTGGCGGCGGCTATGCGCTTGCACATGCCGGATGGGGAGTAGGGTCGAACACTCCTGCGGTGTCCCAGAAGGCAGGCGATGAGAAGCAGGACATGGCACTCTCCCTTGAGGTGAAGGCCGAGGGATGGGATGCCGACACATCCACGCCCGTCGTCGCGCATATCGAGGGCGCGGACGGCGAGGTGGACTTCTACACCGCCTTCGCCGCCAACGAGAAGGTGAGCGTAACGGTCGGCGAGACCGGTACCTACAATGTCTCGCTCATCCCGCCGGTGAACGCCGACGGCTCCACCTACAAGGCCGCGTCCGGTGAGATCGCTGCCGTGAAGACCGATGGGAAGGCGGGCGGCACCGTCATCGCGCTTGAGAAGGTAGATGCGGACAAGGTGACGGAGGATGAACTGACAGCCATCGCCAAGGATGTCGCGGAAGCCGTGAAGAAGGGCGATTCTACCCTGACCGGAGAGCGCGGCGTGAGGGTGGTCAACATCTTCCAGACCAATATCGGCAGCAATCCGAACGCCGATACCGATGCCGTCGAGAAGGAGACCGGGAAGGCCGAGGAGACCGCCAAGGAGGAAAAGTCCGATGCGAAGACACCGGAGACCACCGGTGGCAAGGGGGACGATGGGAAGACCGACAGCAAGCCGAGCGGCGGCAACAGCAGCAACTCCGGCTCGAACACCAATTCAGGCGGCTCATCGAAAAAGGATGACGCCCCGGCGCATCAGCACAACTGGGTAGCCCAGACAAAGACCGTCCATCACGACGCTCAGTACAAGACCGTCCACCATGACGCGGTGACGCATCAGGTATGGCATGACCCGGTAACGGAGGAACACTATATCTGCAACCAGTGCGGTGCGGATATTACGTCAGACCCATGGGGACATATTAACAACTCTCTTATGAATGGTGGTAATTGCGGAAGCTATCACTCTATCTATGTGACTGTAAAGCAAGGGTATTCTGAAACTGTGACCGACGAAGCAGCATGGGACGAGCAAGTGCTGGTGAGCAAGGCATGGGACGAGACCGTGACCACCGGGTACAAGTGCTCTTCCTGCGGTGCCACGAAGTAGCGTCCGCCACCGAATTCCGAGTCAGAGCGCTTATATGCCAGACTGAAATCCGGCGGCGGCAAGCGCATAAATCTCAAAACCCGTCGCCCCCGAGCCGTCTCAGGCAAGGTTCCAAGGGGCAGCAGCCCCTTGGAACGCAAGGGTGCGAGGATGATGCGAGGCGTCCCAAAAAAACCGGTGTGTACGTGCCATTGATACGCCCACACTCTTTTGGTGAAGCCCACTCCCCTCCGGTGATATACACGGCCCGGCCGCCCTCGCAGTCGATGCTCTCCACCTCGCCGAACCCTATGCAGACGGCAGCCCCTCCGCAATCTCCCTCATCATCTGTTCTCACATGTCTTCCTCCGTTCCGGGCACATGGCCCTTAGTATCTCGCCCCTGCGGGCAAAGCCGCACCGGAGCGAAGGCGGGTCAAGGGAGGTCCACGACGACCTCCACCAACCGGAGCGGAGCGGAGGTTTGTGCGGGGTCTCATGGGCCCCCTTGACGCGGCGTAGCGGAGGTGCCACCCGGCATTCCCTCCGTAACGCACGAGTGAACAAAGGAAAATAGCATCACACACCGTGCGAGGGAGGACGTCTCTATGGATCTCGCGAAAACAGCCAGAGAAATTACCCGCTTCATGCTCCCCTACCTGACCACACGGCAGAGCCGCCAACTCGAAAAAGTTATATCGCACTGCCCTTTCGATGAAAGCCAGCTAGCTGAAGACGGCTGCGAGTTTGAAAGCGAATCATTCCTAGATCTATTTATGTCTGCAAAACGCCTCGAAGGCTGCTCGGATAGAACCATCTGCTACTACGAAGCCACCATCAAAAAAAGCTTGAATCTTTCGATGCGCCAGTTTGCGACTTGGGAACCGAAGAAATTAGATCCTATCTTTCCAACTATCAGCAAAAAGCCGGCGTCACTCACGTCACCGTCAACAACGTCCGAAGAATCATCTCAAGCTTCTACTCATGGATCGAAGACGAAGACCATATCATCGAAAGTCCGGTCAGACGCATTAAAAGAGTCAAGGCTCCGCAACCCATAAGGGAAACGTATGGCGACAAAGTCGCGAGATTCTTTGCGATAACTGCGGGTTGCCCTGAAACCTTGCCCTGATCGACCTGTTGCGCTCTACCGGCATGCGCGTAGGCGAACTCGTCTCGTTGGACAGGAACTCCATCGACACCATCAATCGGGAGTGCATCATACACGGAAAGGGCAATAAGAACCGCATCGTCTATTTTGATGCAAAGACTAAAGTCCATATTTAGAATTACCTGTCTACCCGAATGGGCAGCCCGGAAGCCCTCTTCGTGTCGAGCAAGGAGCCGCACGAGAGACTGTAAATTGGCGGCGTCGAGGCGTTGCTTAGAAACTGGAGCGCGAGCTTGATTTAGGAAGGGTCCACTCTCATAAGTTCAGAAGAACGCTTGCCACAAAGGCAATCGACAAAGGCATGCCCATCGAACAAGTCCAGGTGCTCCTTGGCCATAAAAATAGATACCACATTAAGGTATGCAATGGTCGACCAGCGCAACGTCAAAGCATCCCACCTCAGATATCTAACTTAGATGTCGTGTTTTCCCGCCAGTCGCTTGTACTCCCCAGTACTAATGACCGTCTTGATATCGAGGATGGGAGCGGAGGATGGATCAACATCCATAATGTTCGTCACGTCCATCCGGTCCTCCTCGCTTGAAGTTGTTGCAGTGTTGCCACGGTCGACGGTACGCTCGGTTGCACGGCACGCGCCGACGGCGTGCGCAGCGCAACCGCGCGTACCGTCGACGGGCAACGCATCTGCCAAGGCCTCGGCGATTGTCTTAGAACACATCGTTGCCTTCTTCCATAGAAGCCAGGTATAAGATCAGATCGGCCTTGTCCACGCGCCAGACGCCGGCAATCTTCACGCCGCCGGCCGCCTTAAGAATCTGTATAGATTTGGTCTTACAGACATTCAGCAACTTGGCGATATCTCGCGAGGTGACGTATGCGGATGGCAGCTTGACGATTGCCTGGCACCACGCTTTACGCGCGATCGCGTCTCGTTTCTGCGAATCCATACCGTTCATTTAGACTCCTTTCGTTTAGTTCGAATGCAATTCACACACTACGCTTTACAACGGATGATGTCGTATATACGATACGAATGGAACGTGAAATTCGGTTGACAGCGCTAAGGAGAGAGCTATGAGTCACCCCGCAATCGAAGTACCGGCACCTATAGCAGCCGAAATCAAACCGTGGATGTTGCCCTCATGTCGAGAGAAAAATTTAGATATTTTTGGAATGGAACGCCCCGCGCTTATCTGTAAACCCCATTCGACGGCCTACGGCATCCCCTCGGGCTTCTCCACCGGGACCCTTTTAGACGTAGATCTGACAGATCCAAAGAAAATCATTCAATTTGTCGAGCGGTATGGACTTCCCGTCACCCCATACGCGGGGCAATCAGAGCGTGTTGAAAAGCGTTTTACTTCAAATGACGTCTTCTCCGATAAACCGGAGCAAGATGGCCTAGATATTTGGTACGACGCATTGAATGCATCAGAAAGGTGTTCTGAAATCAGCCTAAACCCCGAGTGCGCCTTGTTTAATAACTTCAAAGATAAGGGGCGCTCTCAGGGAACAGAAGTCGCAAACTTAATCGAAGATATTAGATACAAGAAGGAACAGGTCATACTGTTGGACGATCTCGTTACAACGATGGCATTCATGCAATTAGCTACGCTTCTATTCACAGGCAAAGCAGCTTACGGTGACCGTGCATACGACTATGTTCTGCATCAAGTATGCATCTCCCAAAACAAGGAGATTATTGAAAACAGATTTTCGCAGCTACGTATGGCGCTCCAGATGTTCGACGCGTCTAAGTCCCAGTTAGCAGTAGCCAAACCCGGAACATTTGAAATGGACGAAGGAACCAAGATATGGGTGAGCAATCAATTCAAGACAATAGAAGTTGCCCTGGCAACATTCATCGACCTCGCTATTAACCCTCAGCCAGAACCCCATACCTTCATTCAAGAGCAAACTTTACGTCGAATGGTCAACCGGAATTTAAACGGCCAAAACCCGATTTACGGAAGCCTAACAAGAGCTTGGGCGATACAACTACTAGAAACCCTTGAAAGCCATTTCTCCTGGAACACTTGCCGAGAATGCGGGCGACCGTACAAAATCCGCCAGCAGAAAATGAGGGCCTACGTCAAGCAAGAAGACGCGAACGAAGACCGGTTCAAAGAGCGAAACAACGCTCGTGACAAAAATGGCTATTGCTGCAAAGCGCACGAACAGCGTATTCGACGCAAAAATGATAAAAAGATCAGCAACGATCAGATGGATAAAGTCGCCCGGAAAATGGACGGGCTCGACCAATAATAATGGCGAAACTATGAATTTTAATAATTCGACATAGGATCAAAAACCCGTTTTATTGCACACATCGTTGCACAGCCCATTGCACACGGCGGCGATATAAAAGAAAGCAGGCCAGAGGAAAATACCCTCTGACCTGCTTTTTCTTTCATGGAGCCAGTGACAGGAATCGAACCTGCAACCCACTGATTACAAATCAGTTGCGCTACCGTTGCGCCACACTGGCACACTTGGCGCTTTCGCGCGAAGCCTGTTAAGGATAAAGGAATTGAGGATGGGGCGCAACAGGCCCTTCGACCGACCACATCTCAAAACTATTCGCCAGAACGAATAGTTTCGTCTGTTCGCCAAAACAAAAACTATTCGTTTTGGCGATGGCAAGTCCACAATCCAATAACTACAAGCCAGTGAATTGACCAGCCGAGTAGCCTGTCTCTACAGATACTCCCCTACCGTCCGCGCAGGGCCTTGAGCTTGGCCAGGGCATCGGGACTCAGGCGGCTGCCCAGAGTCATTTTGATCTGCGGAGCTTCCTCTGCCTCGTGAACGTCGTTATCGATCTGCTTGATCTCGTCCACCAGCATGCGGCTCGAGATGCGCGTGACGCCCTTGCCCATGACAACAGCCTGGATCGTGCCGTCGCTCGATACCACGGAGCACGCGCGGCCTTCCTCGCGCGCCTCGATACAGAGCTTCTGCACCACGGTATCGGCAGAGACGCCCGTCGGCGAAAACTCGATACGCACGCCGCGGGCAGGCAGATTAGGGCGCTCGCTGGAGACATTGCCCGCACCGTCGAACACGATCACGGCCTCGTAGCGGCCCTGGGCAAACGCCGCAACATCGTTGATGAGCGCGGTGCGTGCCATATCGTGGACGTCGCTGGAATACGGATCGTCGGAATGGTCGTACACGAGCTTTTCGTAGCGCGGCGTGCAGTGGATCACGTTGTAGCCGTCAACCACCAGCAGCTCGGGCTTGTTGGAGTGCACCGTCGAGACTGGATCGGCGATAGCCTGCGCAAACGCATTGCCGCCCACGCCGTAGGTCGCGGCCGATACAATCGGCTTGGCCGAGCCCTCGCCAAAGCGCTTGGCCTTGGACTTGGCGCGGTTCTTCTTGGACATGCGCTACTCCTCCCCCATAAGCTCGCCGGCGTTGCGGCGCAGCCACTCAAAGCACAGCGCCGTGGTCGCCTGGGCAACGTTGAGGCTCTCGGTCATGCCGCGCTGGGGAAGCTTGGCCAAAAAGTCGCATTTCTCAAGCACCAGGCGCGAGATGCCGTCGCCCTCGGAGCCCATGACGAGCGCAACGCGGCCCTCGAAGGGGGCGTCCCAGCAACTGCCTTCGGCGTGCTCGGAGGCACCGCCCACCCAAAAGCCAGCGGACTTGAGGTCATCGAGCGCACGGGCAATGTTGGGCACCTGCGCGATAGGCAGATGCATGACGGCGCCGGCAGAGGTCTTGTAGCTGCCCACGGTCACGCCGGCGGCACGCTTGTTGGCGATGATGACGCCCGCTGCGCCCACAACCTCGGCAGAGCGCACGATGGCGCCAAAGTTACCGTCGTCGGTCACATGGTCGAGCACCACGACAAGCGCCGGGCCCTCGCCTGCGCGGTCGAGGATGTCGGCGACATCGGCGTAAGGGAAGTTGCCCACCTCGAGCGCAATGCCCTGGTGAGCGCCATGGCTCGACAGCGCATCGAGCTGTGCGCGCGGCACGTACTTAATGCGAACGCCCGTGGCGTTGAGGTCATCGACCAGGCGCGACAAGGCGGCATCGCGCTCCCCGCCCTCGGCGATGAGCGCGCACTTGATGGGAAAGCCAGTGCGTAGCGCCTCGGCGGCAGCACGACGACCTTCGATAAACTCGCCCTTGGGAGCCTGGACAGCGTCGCGGTTGCGATCTCGCTGCGGACGCGCAGCCTGGGCTTGGGAGCGCTCGCGCTGGCCCTTGGGAGCGGCAGCGCGGTCGTTGCGACGAATCGGACGCGAACCAGAAACGGCCTGCTTGCCTCCGCGCGATGCACGCTTGCGATTGTCGGCCATAAAACGGCCTCCTTAAAACGATTATCAATAGAACAAACGAAACGACCGCCCGAGGTGCGGCAGATTGCCTTGAAAGAGGAGGGCATAGACCTTGAGGTCATGCCCGACGATTGAAAGGCAAGGTGCCGTGGCTCGGGCGGTCGGGTGCTTGGGAAACCCGCGGGGATTAGAGGGATTTGATACGGGTGCCGGCGGCCGTGTCCTCAATGGTGAGGCCCAGGTCCTTGAGCTGGTCGCGGATGGCGTCGGCCAGATCCCAGTTCTTGGCGGCGCGGGCCTCGGCGCGGGCCTCGAGAATCTTGGCAGCGGCCTCGTCCCCGTCGACCCCCGTACAGGCGACCAGGCCGGCCGGCACCCCCAGCGGGCCCCGCCGCCGGCCGGCCTGGGGCCACGGGGGCCCCGCGCGCGCCACAACGCGCAGCCAGACGAGCGTC
>OIEV01000813.1_pt1 | contig 17736 bp, 15 predicted proteins | sample 1581881 | NCBI WGS metagenome assembly OIEV01 (sample SAMN03279760, study PRJEB24777) | human gut metagenome | isolation source: fecal sample PR121 from 1 month old male Malay infant, vaginally delivered... | place: Singapore | collected 2005-09-16 | reverse complement strand
CCGACTATAATCGGAACTGAACCGCCATGCAGTAGTGCAAGGAAAAAAGATGTAGAAAGGAATAGACACTCGTTTCCACTCACAAAGATAGTCGCGGTCTTGCTTTTCATAGAGGAAATATACGATTTAATTTGAGACGCGTATAGAAGAAAAAAAGTTTAGCAAATATATCAATACAAAACAAGTCAAATTTTATGATACAAAAAGCTACGCTTACAAAAGGAGTTTACAAAATACAATATTTTATTACATAGATCAAATAATAAAACAAAATAAATTGATTATTTTATCATAACAAATATATTTTCATTAACTTTGCAAAGTCAACACACGAAGTGTTGTATTAATACATAATTTAACTTGACATCAATGAAGAATCCAAAGGAAAACGAAGAAGAAATGGAAGAACGAGAATGGGTTATCAATGGTTTTAAAACCTTCTCTGCCGTAGCGCAGGAGTATTTTCCCGAATATTCTAACGCTGACACAGCCAGCAAAAGAATGAGAAACGAAATAGAACTCGACAAACTGCTCTTCGACGAATTAAAAGCCGCACACTACGTACACGAAACAACACGTCTAAGTCCGAAGCAACAGCAGATCCTTTTCATGACCTGGGGACCGGAAAAAATAATCCTACGTTAGCGCATCACCCATAAGTAAAGATTTACTGCATCCTGACACCTCCGAAAACACAGAAAAAACGTGTTGAACGAACTATATTATATAGATTATTATATTTTAGTATTTATATATGTTCGGTTGGTGGTTCGCCTACTTTTTTTCGAGCGTTGCAAACGCATGACAGACAAGCAGTTGAGCCACCTTCAGGGGGTGTTCGTTTGGCTGTTCGATTTTTTGTCAAAAAAAATGCTAAAAAGAAAACCGCATGTCCCCGAATAGAGCCTCTATTTACGGCAAACAGAGGTTCTATTTCTAATAAACAGAGGCTCTGTTTCATCCCAACAGAACCTCTGTTTTTCTATTCATCCCCCCAATCTCATCTTTTACACCCGCGCGGTGTCACACAGAACAACATTATTTCCGTCCTACAGCCCCCAATACAGCCCAAATACCACCATACCGTTCAAAACACCCCCATTCCAGCCAAAAAAGATTTGCACGAACAGCCATTCATGCACTACCTTCGCAGCCGCATCCAACAATGTATGCACAATGGGGATAACCCGCAATCAACAACAAGTAAATAAAAATACGCCTCAATGAAACAACTTCCAGAAAACCTCCTGCACGAAGGCTACATCCTGATTCCCAAAGCACTGTTAAAACGCCAGATAAACGATAAAGCTCCGGGAGAATTGGAAGCGCTCCTCCAAGTCCTGATACACGCCAACTACTCGGAAACCACGTACAAGATTCAGCAGATCGACATCGTATGCCAACGCGGAGAATCCGTCATCAGCCAGCAACACTGGAGCCAACTCTTCCAATGGAGCCGATCCCAAACCCTCCGCTTCTTTCAAAAAATCCAGGAAGAGGGCATTATCAAGATCATCCCGCACCAGAAAGGAATCTTCCACATTCATATCAACAACTATGATTTCTGGACCGGCTGCATCTCTCCGGAAGCCCGCGAAGAAAAAAAGAAAGAAAAATCCGAAGCGTTCGATGTTTTCTGGGATAAATATCATGAAACGATGCAAAAACCCAAACAGAACGTCGCCCGTGCCCACCGCGAATGGGACAAGCTCACCAAAGAGGAACAACAGACAGCCATCGACCACATCGAGGAAGTCTACTACCACACCAACGACACACGTTTCATCCCCCTTGCCGCCACCTACCTGAAAGACAAGGCTTTCTTAAACGAATATATAGACTAAAAAACATCGAAAAGAAATGCAACCACACACCAGCGAACTCGAAGAAGCCATCATTGGAGCCTGCCTGATAGAACAGGAGGCCCTGCCACTCGTAGCCGACAAGCTACGTCCCGAAATGTTCTACGACGATCATCATCAGCTGATCTTCGCCGCCTTGATAGCCATGTATCAGGCAAACAAAAAGATAGATATTCTCACCGTCAAAGAAGAGCTCACCCGTCGCGGAGTGCTCGAAAAGATAGGCGGGCCGTACACCATCGTACAACTAAGCAGCCGGGTAGCTTCCTCCGCCCACATCGAGTATCACGCGCAAATCGTCCACCAGAAATATCTGGCACGCGAAGCCGTAGTCGGCTTCAACAAACTCCTCACCTGCGCCATGGATGAGACAATCGACATCGACGACACCCTCATCGACGCGCACAACCTGCTCGACCGTCTCGAAGGCGAATCCGGACACCACGACCATATACGCTGCATGGACACCCTAATGACCGACACGCTGAAAGAAGCTGAATTGCGTATTGCCAAAAGCGTGAACGGCGTCACCGGCATCCCCACCGGACTGACCGAACTCGACCAGAAAACGGGCGGTTTGCAGGATAGTGATCTGATAGTGATTGCCGCCCGGCCTTCCGTAGGTAAAACGGCTTTTGCCCTGCACCTGGCACGCAGCGCGGCAATGGCGGGCAATGCAGTGGCCGTCTACAGCCTTGAGATGCAAGGGGAACGCCTTGCCGACCGATGGTTGGCAGCAGCAAGCAACATTAATCCTTACCGATGGAGAAACGGAATACCTACCTCACAAGAGATGGAAAATGCCCACACCGCAGCTTCAGAACTGTCGGGACTCCCCATCTACGTGGACGACAGCACTTCCGTCAGCATGGATCACATTCGCTCAAGCGCCCGGCTACTGAAGAGCCGCAATCAGTGTGACGCAATTATTATCGACTACCTGCAACTCTGCGACATGACTACCAAGCAGGCCAACCGCAACCGCGAACAGGAAGTGGCACAAGCCACCCGGAAAGCCAAGTTGCTAGCCAAGGAGCTGCATATTCCCGTCGTACTGCTTAGTCAGCTGAACCGCGAGTCGGAGAATCGTCCCGGAGGACGTCCGGAACTGGCACACCTGCGCGAGAGCGGAGCTATCGAACAGGATGCGGACGTCGTGATGTTGCTTTACCGACCGGCGATGCAACGCGTCGTCACCGACCGGGAAAGCGGTTACCCGACAGAAGGACTGGGGGTGGTTATCGTTGCCAAGCAGCGTAATGGAGAGACTGGAAATGTATATTTCGGGCATAATCCGTCGATGACAAAAATATATGACTATGTTCCGCCATTGGAATATTTGGAAAAACATGCTAAATGAAACGATCTATTGTATAAATAATCAAGACAATTTATCGAAATAGTATTGATACATATCCGGTATAAAACTTTTTATATTATCAGAGAAAATAAAACCATATTTACTTGACTTCTCCTCTCTGATTTTGTATATTTGTAGTATCAAAAAGAAAACATATAATTATTCACTTAAACCTTAACTTTTCAAATTTATGGATGTATTAGTAGAACGCTATCAGCGCAGAAAGTATGTAAATCAGGAGGATGCTCCGTTACTGTATTACATACGTCAGAAATCGGGCAATGTAAGAGTGATGGACGTTGATACGATGGCTACCGCCATCGAAAGTAAATCGTCACTGACTGCCGGAGATGTAAAACACACCATCGAGGCATTTGTGGAACAGTTGCGTCTGTCGCTCACCCAGGGCGACAAGGTGAAGATTGACGGATTGGGTACGTTCCACATCACGCTGACTAGTGATGGTACGGAGACTATGAAAGATTGTACGGTGCGCAGCATCCGCCGTGTCAATGTCCGCTTCGTTGCCGACAAAGCGTTGAAGCTGATGAATTCGAGCCATACGAGTACACGAAGCGAAAACAACGTGGACTTCGTTCTGGGCGGAAAGGGAGATGGAAGCGATTCCGGAAACGGTGGTTCGGACGATGGTTCCGGCAGCGGTTCGGGGGGCAATAAACCGGGCGGTGGAGAAGCACCGGACCCGGCAGCGTAAATAGGCTGCCCGCTCTATCTTCTTTGGCAGAATGAAACTTCATCCTTAGAAAAAACAGTATCACATGGTTTCAGGAACTGATCCATGTATGGTTCCTTGCCATGTGGTTGCTGTTTTTCTGTTTTTCTCTTTCCCGCATTTTCTCATTTTCTTTATTTCTCCATTTTTTTCATTCTCGTGTTTTTTAGTTTTGCTATTTTTAGTTTCTCTTATTTTTTAATTCTCAATTCTCAATCTTTAATTTTTAATCTTTAATTCAAGAAAGATGTTAGACAAAATCATTGATATTATTACAGCCATCCTCCCTTTTTTCGGAGGTCGCAAAAAACGTCAGCAAATGATGCAGGACGTCAAAGAGTTCAGCGAACTAGTGAAAGAGCAGTATGGCTTCCTTATGAAGCAGCTCGAAAAGGTGCTAAAAGACTATTTCGATTTGAGCGACCGTGTGAAGGAAATGCACTCGGAGATTTTTTCATTAAAAGGCAAACTTTCGGAAGCTGTCACTTTACAGTGTGTCAATAAAGAGTGTATTCAGCGCAACAATGGTTCCGAATCCGCATCATCATCCACTTCTTTAATACCTGCCTAACGCATGAGAACTATTAATCTGATTGTCGTGCATTGTTCCGCTACCCGCGAGGATAAATCTTTCACCGAACATGATTTGGACGTTTGCCATCGTCGCCGCGGCTTCAATGGTGTGGGTTATCATTTTTATATTCGTAAGAACGGGGATATTAAGTCTACCCGTCCGTTAGAACGGATCGGTGCGCATAGCCGTGGTTTCAACCGGGAAAGTATCGGTATATGCTACGAAGGCGGACTGGACTGCATGGGACAGCCGAAAGACACGCGCACTTGTTGGCAGAAACACTCGCTACGGGTTCTTATCCTGACTTTATTAAAGGATTTTCCGGGATGCCGTGTCTGCGGACATCGTGATCTTAGTCCTGATCTTGACGGAGACGGTGAGATTGAGCCGGAAGAATGGATCAAGGCTTGTCCTTGTTTTGAAGCGAGCAAGGAGTGGGATAAAGAATAGGTTTCTTTTTTCATTTACATATTCTATTGTTAGTTGTTATTGGTTAACTATTATTGGTTATTAATCAAGAAAACCCGGACTTTCGCAAGCCCGGGTTTTCTGCATCTTGGGAACGCCTTCTTTACCTATAGGGAAATGGGGGACTAGCAATTTGATTCTAGTACAACAAAAAGACGCTCCGAGAATAAAAAATAAAAAGGGATACCTGTGGGAAATGTGGGAGGCATCCCTTTTCTAAATAAGAACAAAGATGGAAGGATGGACTTTCACAAGCCATATCCTTCACTTTGTTCTGGGGTAAAAATATCTTCACACACAAGTGAAGAATGGTTTTATTGTTTATAAAAATTTATCTATTTAAGAGATATCATCTCTCCCTCTATTCGAGATGTTAGAATGAATGTAAAGGAGAGATGATCTTAGAAACAGCTATTAGTCAAAACTTTGGTCTGACGCTGTACCTAATTTAATCTCTACTGTAACTGTCTTATTTGAAGCATAGTTAGTAATAGTTCCCCATCCGGGAGCTGCAACGATGGTTACCGTAATTGTTTTCTTAACAGAAGGAGCCAAAGCCTTACCAGTTTCAGTAAGTGACAATACGCCCGCTTCAGTAATAGAAACATATTTTTGATCAGCAGATGCCACTGTGAAAGTAGGAAGATCTACTCCAAATACAGTTAACGGAGATGCACCCCAATCAGTAGTGTTTGCGCTACCATCTTTCCAGATTGTCTTACCATTAGTCGCTGTCCATAAGAAACCATCTGCCAGAGCAAACGTGCCTTGATAGTTATCACTACCAATCTTCACTGTCGTGCTTGACGGTGCAGTCCATGAACCTGCAAGGCTAGTCGGGGTGATATTTAAAGTCTTTTCGTCTGATGATAATGTAACATCAGCATCTTCGTTATTTTTACCAACAACATTCACCTTAACAGCAATAGTAGCTCCTTTATACTCATTGCTAACCGTCAATACATGATCTTCACTAATAGTTACACCCGGTATAGGAGCGTCTGTTGTAAAGTTAATGGAACCACCTGCTGCATCCGCTTTTGCTTTAACGTCAGTATAATTAGTAAACGCATTTTTCAAATCAGATGTGAAGCTCACTGATGTCGGTCTATCAAGCGGAGCATAAGTAGGCTGGAGTGTCATATTGCCACCAGCTGCTATATCTCCATTGAATGTCAAAGCATAATTTGCTTGAGTTATTTGAACCTTAGCATCCGCTGTAATCGTAAATTTCTGGGTAGGCGATACTTTTACTGTCAGTGTCACACCATTATATTCACCAGCCGGTGTACCTGCCGGAACAACCACTGTCAACTCGTTCATAGTTGTATTTTCCTTGAATGCAAATTTAATACCGCTCTTAGCACCTGTCTCAAAGTTGAAACAGTCACTTCCAAGAGCTTGGTAATCAGCCTCTGTAATGCCAAGAGTAGTGTAATTAGGACCAGTTAAGTCAACATCAAATATCGTTGCTTCTTCTCCTTTACTTTTGAATTCTACGGTACCGATTCCGGAAGGATTCACTGCTAAAGTCTTAATAACCTGTTCACCAGCTGTTACTTTCGCAAATTCTTTTGTAAAAGTAGATACAGTCTCCCCTGCAGCATCCTTCATTGTAATTCCTGCTTGGGCAGTTACTTTTTTACCATCGTTCGAAGAACCATAGTTCTGTAGTTCCAGAACACCATTAGTTTCTCCAATTTTGAAGACTGTGTAGTCGTCCTCTGCTTTTAGTGTATATTTCACCACAAAACTCTTCTTCACTGCACTCTCGCTAACAGCTTCGTCGATGATAGATTTTCCTGCTCTGTCCTTACCAGTCATCAGCACTTTAGCACCTGTACCATAGTCGATCTTTGAAGCAGCGTTATCAGAAAGCATAGTAGTCACGTCCTGGTTCGGTGAATTCAATGTTACAGATGTAATCACTCTATAATCCGCAATTACAGGGAAATAATTAGAACTGATATCCGTCAAATTCTTAGTTGCGTCTTTAGCTTTCAGATTCAGACTAATAGCATAGCTCTTGTCTGTAGTCGTAGAAAGAGTATAGGTTACGATACCTGTAGCTTCGTCCACTTCCGGCGTGCCTTCAATGCTATAAATCTCTTCTGCTGCACGAGTCTTTATTTCCTGTGCGTCGAATGAAGGAGTATAGTTGGCTACAAAGTTGGCGGCAGCTGTTGCCGGAGAAATACGGAACTTCACCTGAATAGGATCGGCTTGAGCAATCACTTTTCTAGCTTCTCCTTCACCATAATAATAAGACATGAATTTCACCTGTCCATCTTCGTATTCAGGAATATAGACTACACTCTGAATCTGATTTTCAAGTGCTTTGATACGAGTTTCCAATGCAGTAAACTGTTTATCTACATCGCTTTTATAAGTAGTAAGATAGGCTTCTACTTTACCATCAAAAGCTTCTTTAGTAGCGCAATAGCCATAGCTTTCTTTAATCGTAGAGATTTCAGTCAATACTGCCGCAAAATTTTCATAACCGCCCTTGGCTAAATCTGCCTCGATAGTCGTTTTGAATGAGGTAAGCGTAGTGATATTACCGGTCACAGTTTGGTAAGCAGTTGCCTGTTCTTGTTTATATGTTTCAAAGCTAGTGCTCAACGTTGCTAATCTACCGTCTACACCTTTGATAGCAAGATTGATAGCAGAGGTTTCCGCCAATACCTGTGATTCAATAGCCTCGTTTACATAATTAGCAATAGCGCCATTGTCTTTCAGCAACTCCAGAACTTCGTCATCAACCAATCCTGCAAGTTCAGAATGGGCTACGTAAGCAGCCAAATCATCCTTCGATGCAGCGTTTTGATTGAAAGTTTCCAATGCACTGATTCTGCCATCCAATTTCTGCAGTTCTAAAATATTAGCTTGTATACTAACGATAGCAGCCGCATTATTATCAGCCATTTCTTTTACAGCCTTCAATTCATTCTTAGCTTCTGTCAGTTCATCAGCTAATTTTTTCAGGTCTTCGCTAGATGCAGCACCAGCCAGCTTCTCTGTCAGGTCGGCAACTTTAGCTTCCAGATCTTCCTTCGTTTTGTTCAAAGTTCCCTCGATAGAGTTCACTTGTCCTGAAAGAGCGGTGATCTGGTCGCCCAATGTTTTAATAGTACTTGCGTCTGCTTTGTTTTCCAATGCAGTCTGCAATGCTTCTACTGTTTTCAGCAAATCCTGTACTGCTTTAGCATCTGCTTTACCATCAATAGCTGTCTGCAACTGTGTCTGCAAAGTTTGAATGGCACTAGATATGGCCGTTTTCATGTCCTCTGTGCTCACCGGATTAGTGGACGTTACTTTATCAATCTGCTCTTGCAGATTTTTGATGTCATCGTCATAGTCCTTACAACTTGTAACGGTTGTACTTACTGTAAGCGCCAATGCCCCGAAAAGCATTACCCTAACAAAATTTTTCTTCATAACTACTTAAAAATTACATTAATAATATATTATTAAACACTAAGTTTCAATAATAGACCGCCCGTTACTTTGTAGGTAACGGGAAAACCTTTGCGCCTGCTCTTCGGGAGTAGTCAATACTGAAAAATGATACGATAAGCAATGAAACTTTTTTACCCCTGCTTCTGAAAGGCAGTAGAGGGAAGGAGATCTTTTGCAAAAATTTAGAAGTTAACAAAGCCCTAATACAAAGAATCCGCGTGTTTTATTTGGTTAATTCCTATTTTGAGTAGTTTATTAGAAAAAATGTATGATTTCGTTTGGTTGTTTTAAGAAATATGCTCATATTTGCACCGATATTCATTCCCGTTACCTACAAAGTAACAGAGTAATTTTCAAGCGTTTACACCCACAACAGAGCGTTTCACGAAGTCAAGAACTTGTTTATTTGCTTCATCAATTTTCTTACTCCGGAAAGGTTTCAAATAAGTCTCCGTCACAGTGATAGACGAATGTCCCATCGCTTCGGAAATAATGCCCGGATGAATTTCACAATAATAAGCTGTCGTAGCCCAGGTATGGCGGGCGGTGTACGAGCTCAATTTATCGGATAATCCCAATAATTCACCTAACAACATCAACTGCTGGTTAAAGCTGCGCAATGCCAACTGATATTCGCGATATGCCTCTTTAGTTCCTTCACGGCTTTTCAACAACGGAAATAAATAGGGAGAAGAAGGATCACGATTCATATACTTCTTCACCAGGATCATCGCTTCGGGAGTCAATGTCACCGACAATGGTCGTCCTGTCTTACGTCTGCGATACGTTATTACGTTATCACGCAAATCGCTCTTACGCAAATAAGCGAGATCGACAAACGGCATACCACGAAGCGAAAACATCAGAATGAATAACTCTTGCGCCTGACATACAGCAAATGGCACACCTGACGTACGAGATAATTTTGCAAACACCTTCTTCATATCGTCATCACACAACGCACGTTTATGATCGGCACGAGTACCGGTATAAACAGAACGGAACAGATGAGGTACATAAGGAGCTTTCCCAAGATCGACGGCACGATTGTAAACCGCACGAAACGTACGCAGATAAGTGGAAACGGTGTTCCAGCTACAACCACGACTACGAAGGTAAACTTCGAATCCCTTCAGCCACTCCGAAGTTACTTCACTAAAAAGCAAATCTTCTTCCCCACAATAAGCAATGATGGCATTCAGACTGCTACGATAAACATGCGCAGTACCGAAGTTTCCCTCCATCTGTAGCCCCATGGCTACCTGCTTCATAAATGTTACTACTTTCAACATTTCTCAATTTATTAATTTATTCGACAATAAAGATACAAGTATTCTCACTATTACCACCCGGATAGTTCCAAAGATATTCTATCATTTATATAACTGCCATCCATCAATATTCATTTTTTATTGTTACTTTTGTGAGAAAATGAAAGAGTTATGAACCAACCAGTAAAGCGCAAACGTATTCCGTACGGAATGATGAACTTTATCGATGTCCGCGAAGACGACTGTTATTACGTGGACAAGACACATTATATCCCGCTTATAGAGAACGCGAACAAGTATTTCTTTTACATTCGCCCGCGAAGGTTCGGAAAGAGCTTAACGATCTCCATGCTCCACCATTATTATAACATATTAGAAGCGGACAAGTTTGAGAAATGGTATGGCGACCTGTACATAGGAAAGCATCCCACTCCCGAACGAAATTCATATCTCATCATTTATCTGAACTTTGCCGTAGTTAATGCCGAATTGAATAGTTACCGGCAATCATTGGACGCACATTGCAACACAGAATTCAATTTCTTCTGCGATGTCTACGCGCAATATCTTCCCGAAGGGATAAAGGAAGAAATGAATAAGAAAAAGGGAGCCGTAGAACAACTGGATTATCTATATAAAGAATGTGTCAAAACCAATCAGCAGATTTATCTGTTCATTGATGAATACGACCACTTTACAAACAAAATCCTATCAGGACCTTCCTGCCTCGAAGATTATAAAAGCGAAACGCACGGAACAGGTTATCTGCGCAGCTTCTTCGATACGGTGAAAGCAGGCACTTATTCTACGATCAAACGTTGCTTCGTAACAGGTGTCAGCCCCGTCACAATGGACGATCTCACCAGCGGATTCAATATCGGCACCAATTATTCGCTCTCTCCGGAATTTAATGAAATGACCGGATTCAACGAAGAAGAGGTGCGCGCAATGCTGGATTATTATGCCACTACCTGCCAGTTTCACCACTCTACCGACGAGCTGATAGAAGCTATGAAGCCTTGGTATGATAATTACTGTTTTGCAGAACAAAGTTATGGTGGTACTACAATGTACAACTCCAATATGGTACTCTACTTTGTGGATAATTACATCCGAAACAGAGGCTATATGCCACGCAATATGGTAGAAGAAAACATCCGCGTGGATTACAACAAACTACGAATGTTGATCCGCAAAGACAAAGAATTTACTCATGACGCCTCGACCATCCAGACATTGGTGCAACAAGGATACATCACCGGTGAATTGAAAACTGGCTTCCCTGCCGAAACAATTGCAGAACCGGATAACTTTATCAGCCTATTATTCTATTTCGGAATGTTGACTATCAGCGGTACTAAACGAGGCAAGACATTATTGACCATTCCCAATCAAGTAGTACGTGAGCAACTGTACAGTTACTTACTAGATACTTACAACGAAGCGGACCTCCGCTTTGACAACTGGGAAAAAGGGAAACTGGCATCCGCTATGGCTTATCGTGGCGACTGGAAAGCCTACTTCGACTATATCGCCGAATGTCTGCACCGATATTCTTCCCAGAGAGACAAGCAAAAAGGCGAAGCATACGTACATGGATTTACGTTGGCTATGACCGCACAGAACCGTTTCTATCGCCCCATCTCCGAACAGGAGAATCAGGAAGGATATGCCGACATTTTCATGTTTCCCTTACTGGATATTTATAAAGACATGCTCCATTCCTACATTATCGAACTGAAGTATGCCAAAGGAAAGGATAGTGATGAAAAGGTGGAGCAACTCCGACAAGAGGCTATCACACAAGCCAACCGCTATGCCGCCAGTGAAACGGTGCAAAAAGCAATCGGAACAACGACGCTGCACAAAATTATAGTCGTTTATCAAGGGATGAAAATGGTGGTGTGCGAAGAAGTTTAAAGTTCGTATATATTTTCATGTATTATAATAAAAGAGGCTGTCTAACAAGTTTAGACAGCCTCTTTTGATATCTTAGTAGTCTTCTAAATTATTTCTTAGAAGCTTCCAAAGATGCTTTACGGAATTCTTTCATTGCTTTTTCGATTTCCAAAGAAGCTTTACGAGCGCGAGTTCCTGCTGCTTTGTTACCGTTTTCGATCTGTGCGTTAGCATCTTTTGAGAAGTCAGCATACAGAGCTGCTACCTTTTCTACCAATTCTTTCATAATCCTTTTATTTTTTTCGTTAATAATGTGCCGCAAAAATACACTGTTTCCCGAAATAAAAGCATAAAATCAATATTTTTTTTGAAATATTCTTCGAAAAATATCTAAAAAAGGGGCTTTTCACCATTTTTACCTACCTTTGTAGCCATGAAACTGCTTACAGATACCGATTATATACATGCATTGATTGCTGAAGGGGAGCACCAGCAACAGGACTTTAAATTCGAAATTTCCGACGCACGCAAAATTGCCAAAACACTCTCGGCTTTTGCCAACACGGACGGAGGAAGATTACTTATTGGCGTAAAAGACAATGGAAAAATCGCGGGAGTACGCTCCGAAGAAGAAAAATATATGATTGAAGCCGCCGCACAACTTTATTGCGTGCCGGAAGTGGAATACACATTGCAAACATATATAGTGGAGGGACGGCAAGTGTTGGTAGCGACCATCGAAGAGACTCCGCATAAACCGGTTTACGCCAAAGACGAAACCGGGAAACCTCTAGCCTATCTCCGCATCAAGGATGAAAATATTCTGGCAACACCTATACACCTCCGTGTATGGCAACAGAGCGACAGCCCCCGTGGCGAACTGATCCGTTACACCGAACGTGAACAGCTCCTGCTCGAACAACTGGAGCATGGCACTTTACTTTCACTCAACCGCTACTGTCGCCAAACCGGACTTTCACGACGTGCCGCTGAACATCTGCTCGCCAAATTTGTTCGTTATGATATTGTGGAACCCGTATTCGAAAATCATAAATTCTACTTCCGAATAAAAAACGAATAACCACAAACAATACTTAATATTTGACACTTAATACTTAACTATGACCTTTATCAACGAGATTAACGACATACTCTGGACCTATATCCTGATTATCATGTTATTGGGATGTGCTGTCTGGTTCAGCATACGGACACGCTTCGTACAATTCCGCATGATTCGCGAAATGATCGTACTGTTAAGCGAATCTGCGGGCAAAGGGAAGCAGGGAGAGAAACATGTATCTTCTTTTCAGGCATTCGCTATCTCTATCGCCAGCCGTGTGGGTACGGGAAATCTTGCGGGAGTGGCTACCGCCATCGCTATCGGCGGTCCCGGAGCTATTTTCTGGATGTGGGTCATCGCACTGTTAGGGGCTTCGAGTGCTTTCATCGAGTCTACCTTAGGGCAATTATACAAAATACGCGGAAAGGATTCATTCATCGGAGGTCCTGCCTATTATATGAAGAAGGGATTGAAACAACCGTGGATGGGAATGCTTTTTGCCATATTAATAAGCATCACTTTCGGTTTTGCTTTCAATTCTGTACAGAGCAATACCATCTGTGCTGCTGCGGAGCATGCTTTCGGGGTCAATCATATTATATTGGGAGGGGTACTGACATTGCTGACGTTGGTTATCATCTTCGGAGGTATTCAACGCATTGCCCGTGTCAGCAGCATTATCGTGCCGGTTATGGCATTGGGATATGTGGGGCTGGCGCTGGTGATTGTTATACTCAATATCACTCATTTACCGGGTGTCATCGCTCTGATTATCAGTCATGCTTTCGGCTGGGAACAGGCACTGGCAGGAGGAGTCGGCATGGCATTGATACAAGGTATCAAGAGAGGGCTCTTCAGCAATGAGGCCGGTATGGGATCGGCTCCGAATGCGGCTGCCACGGCTCATGTCAGTCATCCCGCGAAACAAGGATTGATACAGACTTTGGCAGTATTTACGGATACATTATTGATTTGTACTTGTACGGCTTTTATCATTCTGTTTAGTGGTGCTCCGCTGGATGGATCGACCAATGGAGTGCAGTTGACTCAACAGGCATTGACGAACGAGATCGGTTCTTCGGGCAGCGTCTTCGTTGCTGTGGCTCTTTTCTTTTTCGCTTTCAGCAGTATTCTGGGAAATTATTATTACGGGGAGGCCAATATCCGCTTTATCACTCACCGGAAGTGGGTGCTTCATGGTTACAGGATATTAGTAGGCGGTATGGTGCTCTTCGGTTCACTTGCCACATTGGATATGGTATGGAGCTTGGCAGATGTCACTATGGCATTAATGGCTATCTGCAATCTGATCGCTATCCTCTTCCTTGGAAAATATGCGATCCGCCTGTTAAATGATTACCGGGCGCAAAAGAAAGCCGGTATCCAAAGTCCTGTTTTTAAGAAAGAGTCTATGCCGGACATCGAAAAGGACTTGGAATGTTGGTGAAAACCAACTGTTTTTGTACCTTTGCACGGAAATTGACAGATGGTAGTTATATTATATACCTTCCACGCACTCAAATAGTAAATTGTAAATTGTAAAATTGTAAATATAACAATGGGCTTATTTGGTTTATTCAAGAAAAAATCCGATGAAACGAAAGTCGGCAATGTAGAAGATTTCATTTCACTGACCCGGGTGTATTTCCAGTCAGTGATCGCCACAAACTTAGGTATCACCAATATCCGATTCTTGCCGGACGTAGCTAACTTCAAACGTTTGTTTAAAGTGCCTACTCAAAACGGTAAACTGGGATTGGCCGAAAAGTCTGCGTCACGCAAAATGCTAATGCAGGATTATGGCCTGAATGAGAATTTCTTCAAGGAAATCGACGCTTCCGTAAAACGTAACTGCCGCACTCAAAATGATATTCAATCTTATTTGTTCATGTATCAGGGATTTTCTAATGATCTGATGATGTTGATGGGAAATCTGATGCAGTGGAAGTTCCGTATGCCGTCGATCTTTAAAAAGGCTCTGTATGGCATGACGCAGAAGACGGTGCATGATGTTTGCACCAAAATGGTATGGAAAGCGGATGATGTGCATAAGACGGCTGCGGCTATCCGCCAATACAAAGAGCGTCTGGGATACTCGGAGCAGTGGATGACGGATTATGTGTATAATATCGTTCTACTTGCCAAGAAGGAACCGAAACGGAAGGATGACGACACGGAAACAAAAAAATAAGTCGCGTTAAATGTTAGAAAAGCGTAAAGATTAATATGATAGAGAAAGCGGGGGTTTTGTACTTCCGCTTTTTTTGTTATCTTTATGTACTTTTTTCTTTTGTCTTGATACAAAAGAAAAAGTACCAAAAAGAAAAAATCAAGGCTGCGTCTGCCCGGCTACTCCGGTTTCATCCCCGGCTAAAGGGCAGAAACTCGCTTCGCTCAAACAGTCTGCCCTTCTTAACGCCGGGAATGAAACCTCCGCTTGACGCCGTGCAGACGAGGCCGGGAGGCCATGCGGCGTGGAGTGCTATGCAGTGTAGAGTGCTATGCGGTGTGATTGTGTATTATGTTGCGCTTTGATGATTATGTTGGTAGGTTATGGATGGAGGATACTTAGGGGATGAAATGCTGTTCGGGATTTGAGACATATAGTTCGGGGGGAAGGGAGGTCGTTCAAACTTAAAATGCTTATTATATAATTTAAAAATTGATAGATTGCTTATGAAACAAAAGAAAATGCTTACACTTACTTTTTCACAGTTGAAACAAATCTATGGTCAGGAGATTCCGGAGATAGTGGAGATAGCGGATAAGAGCTCTACTGTTGAGGATTTCAAGGCTGGAATACTGCGGTTGTTGGAGACTTGCAGGATAGAAAACGAAGCTGCGGAGGAGGCGAGGGAGCAAATTCGACTCTTACTTGATTATGATGGGCAGAATGTTCATGAACTGTCTACGGGACAGGATATGTCAGTACAGACTATTCGGCTGCTTTATGAGTTTCTGACGGGGACGTTGGAGAATATGGAGATGCCGACGGATTTGTTTATTGAAATTTTTCAGATGTTTAAACGGTTGAAGGGAGAAGTTATGCCTTTGCCGTCACCGCAGCGTATCAAAAGTCGGAATGACCGGTGGGAAACCGGACTGGATGAAGAGGTACGGGAGATACGGGATGAAAATAAGGAGCGGATGTTGCACTTGCTGATTCAGAAGATTGAGAACAGGAAGTCGAAGCCTTCGGTGCGTTTCCACTTTGAGGAGGGAATGAGTTATGAGGAGAAATACAGGTTGGTGAGTGAGTGGTGGAATGATTTCCGCTTTCATTTGGCGATGGCTGTGAAGAGTCCGGGAGAACTGAATCGGTTCTTGGGGAATTCTCTTTCTTCGGAGACGATGTATTTGCTTTATCGGGCACGGAAGAAGGGAATGCCGTTTTTTGCGACTCCTTATTATTTATCGCTACTCAATATTACAGGATATGGGTATAATGATGAGGCTATCCGGAGTTATATTCTGTATTCGCCACGATTGGTGGAGACGTATGGAAATATTCGTGCGTGGGAAAAGGAGGATATTGTGGAGGTTGGTAAACCTAATGCTGCGGGATGGCTTTTGCCGGACGGACATAATATTCATCGCCGGTATCCGGAGGTGGCTATTCTCATTCCTGACACGATGGGACGGGCTTGCGGGGGACTTTGTGCTTCTTGCCAGCGGATGTATGATTTCCAAAGCGAACGGTTGAATTTCGAGTTTGAGTCTTTACGCCCGAAGGAGTCATGGGATCGTAAGTTGCGCCGGTTGATGACTTATTTTGAGGAGGATACACAGTTGCGGGATATTCTGATTACAGGGGGCGATGCGCTGATGAGTCAAAATAAGACGCTTCAGAATATTTTGGATGCGGTGTATCGGATGGCGGTACGCAAGCAGAAGGCAAATCTCGAACGACCGGAAGGAGAGAAATATGCGGAATTGCAACGGGTACGGCTGGGGTCACGGTTATTGGCTTATTTGCCGATGCGTATCAATGACGGGCTGGTGGATATTTTGCGGGAATTCAAAGAAAAGGCTTCGGCTATAGGGGTGAAACAGTTTATTATCCAGACTCATTTTCAAACACCGCTGGAGGTTACGCCTGAAGCTAAAGAGGCGATTCGGAAGATTCTTTCTGCCGGATGGATTATCACGAATCAGTTGGTATATACAGTGGCTGCTTCGCGTCGGGGACATACGACACGGCTTCGCCAGGTGCTCAATTCATTGGGGGTGGTATGTTATTATACTTTCTCGGTGAAGGGATTCAATGAGAATTATGCAGTATTTGCTCCCAACAGCCGTTCGATGCAGGAACAACAGGAGGAAAAGATTTATGGTCGGATGACACCGGAACAGGCGGAGGAATTATACAAAATATTAGAGACGAAAGTCGGAACGGAAGAGGAGACGAAAGAAGATGTTGCCAAGCAATTAAGACGTTTCATGAGAAAACATCATTTGCCTTTCCTTGCTACGGATCGCAGTGTATTGAATTTACCGGCTATCGGTAAGAGTATGACCTTCCAATTGGTGGGACTGACGGAAGAAGGAAAACGGATTCTACGCTTCGAACATGACGGCACTCGTCATCATAGCCCGATTATCGACCAGATGGGACAGATTTATATTGTAGAAAATAAATCACTGGCCGCTTATCTGCGCCAATTAGCCAAGATGGGAGAAGATCCGGAAGATTATGCTTCTATCTGGAATTATACGAAAGGAGAAACCGAACCTCGCTTCAGTCTTTACGAGTATCCTGATTTCCCCTTCCGCACTACTGATAAAATGAGTAATTTAGAAATAAGTAATAAGTACTAAGTATTAAGTAATAAGTATTACCGAAGCTGCTGGATAATACCTGCTATTTGATACTTGTCGATTAATACTTAAACTTGTTGATTGATACTTGTCGGTTAATACTTAGGGATATTCAGTAAATGTTCCTCTTTCTAAAAAATCAAGAGAAAAGCTTTGCTTTACGTGAGCTTTTCTCTTGATTTTTTCGTTCAACTCTCCCAGTCTTCTATCTTTTTTGTAGAATATTGTT
>OIEV01000793.1_pt1 | contig 18219 bp, 15 predicted proteins | sample 1581881 | NCBI WGS metagenome assembly OIEV01 (sample SAMN03279760, study PRJEB24777) | human gut metagenome | isolation source: fecal sample PR121 from 1 month old male Malay infant, vaginally delivered... | place: Singapore | collected 2005-09-16 | reverse complement strand
CCATAAATGCCCCGCCGTTGTTCAGGGTGTACAGATTCCAGATACCACCGCAGTAGTCTTCGCACAGACGGTCCATCCAGCCGAAGACACGGGGCTCCAGGGTCACCCACTGTGGAATGAGGCCAAAGTGCTGCGGCCAGAAGCTGATGCGCTGTTCATCAGGGACGAGGGTGGCAACCAGTTGTTGCAGGTCAGTCTCCGGTGCACAGGCCGAAGAGGTGGTGTTCTGAGACAATGTTTTCATGTATGAAATCCTTGTAATGTGAATAAATGAGAGGGAGTAAAGGTCGGGAGCTGGCAACATCACGTTCATCACTGACCGTGATGACCCGGTAATATCAGGGATGAATGATATTCGGCTGAAATTCCGGACAGTCGTACGCGTAACCGTTCCGGTCACAGACGGATGGCCAGATGCCATTGCCTGTATACTCAGTCTGCACAGACTGATTTCTCCGGGACGGTAAAGCAGACGGGTACACCAGGCGCACAGGTCATCATCAGAAATGGAACGACACCCCGGCAGCGCCTCCGGGGCGTCGGGTGATTCTGGTGCCTGAATCACGCCTTCAGGGACATGCTGCATCAGCGCAGGCTCTCCAGCAGCGTTTCTGCCATTACCCACAATGCGCGGTTGAGCTTAATATCGGTGTCGATGCTGTGAATGGCACGGGTGTGGATACGTTTTCCTCTGGCACTGCGACCGGAAATCCCCCCTTTCAGCATATTCTCCTGGATGGTCTGATAAGCACTCCACAGGTCCTTTCCGTAATCCTCCCGGCGTCGTGGCGTCAGAATGTCGGCGGTGGTGACGGGCTGATGTTCGTCACCATAACGGTAAGTCAGTGCCGCCTGTGCCAGCGCCTGGCGTGCCGGTGGCGGCAGGACCAGCGACTGCATGGCATCACGCTTCTCCTCTATCCGGTCAAAAACCCCCACCACCTCGTAAGCCCCTTCAATGACTCTGTCCACCACATTTCCCCGATGCGGAACACGCACTTCCCCCGGAGACTGACCACAGACGCATCCGTTCTGACAGACGAACCTGAAGTAACCCGGCAGCATCTGGTAGCTGGAGGTACCGTCATGGGAGTTGAGCAGAATGATTTCAGGGACATGTTCTCCGTTTATCTCTCCGGCCCGCCGCAGACGCAGCATGTGTTTTGTGTATCCCCGGCGGCCCGGGTCGCGCACACGGGTCTGGCAGGCGAAGAATGGCTGAAAGCCTTCCCGCTGCAGGCTTTCCAGTACGGTGATGGTGGGAATGTACGCATATCGTTTACTGCGGGAAGTATGCCGGTCTTCACCGAAAATACTGGGAACATAGTGCATCAGTTCTTCGTGTGTCAGCGGACGGTCACGGCGTATCTGGTTCGTATAACCAAAACGACTGGCTAGTCGCATAATTTGCTCCTTATCGGTGGTTAAGATTTACTGGTGTAATAAATGAAAAAGCCACGTCTCCCGGAGAAGACGCGGCCTGACAGATGAAATGAATGACGTTTATTGTCTGAGAAGCCCTTAACTGGCGAGCTGAGTATTAAGCTGTGTTCCGGCATCACCAGCGCAACTGACCTTCAGCATTACGGATAACCAGCCGGGAATATGTTCCCTGGTCATCTTCAGTAAACACATTGCGGTAAGCTGTTTTGACGGCAACAGCCTGTTCGCGTGAGAAAGGGCCTTCGGGCAATAAACGTGATGTACAACCCGGCATATCTGTTGCTCCCTGAAAGTAAAAAGCCCCGGTCATGATGACCGGGGCCTGAAGGAGAGTGACCTGATTATCAGAAAGTCACATTCAGCGTGGCCTGACCGTTATAACCTTCAGCGCTGCTGCCGCTGACGCTGTGGGCATAACCGCCCTGAACGCCCAGGGTGATATTTTCCCGGACACGGGCTTCCAGTCCGGCCTGCAGGTCCAGTGACGTGCCATTCCGGGACGGTGAGAACGTCATGTTACTGCCGGCGGCGGCTGTACCCATGCTCATGTCACCCCGGGAGCTGAAGGTGCGGATAACAGAAGGCTGTACCCACCAGTTCACCGGCAGTTCACGCACACGGTGTTTTGCACTGTCGCGCAGGGTGTCACGGGATGAGGAGCCTTCACCAAAGCTCATATCGTTGTGGCTGCCCAGACGGAAACCGGCACGCACATGTTGTGCACTGCCATGCCCAAACTTCACATAACCGGCGTTATCCTGGCCGTCATCCAGGGAAAGTCCCTGCCAGGTATACTGCAGTTGTGGCTCCAGCATCAGGTTGTCAGTGATACTGAAGGGCAGACCGGTTTCCAGTGAGCCCAGCCAGCCCCAGCCCCGGGCGCGGAAGTCGTTATTGTCCGATGACGCTTTCATGCTGTGGCGGGTTCCCTGTGCCACAATGTCAGCCCACAGGCCGGAGGACGTGTGTGTCAGATTCAGGTATCCGCCCAGGCTGCCGGCATCATCCCGGACCGTGCCGGCGCGGGAACCGTCATCATCCTTAACATCAACGGAAGAATGGCCTGCGGCACCATACACCCCTGTCGTCAGAGACATACCGGCAACCTCTGTTCTCAGCAGGTCACCCTCCAGACGGACGAAGCCATAGCTGCCGCTGCTTTCCGGCGTGGCTCCACGGGCAATACCGCCGTTGTTATCGTGACCGAGATGACCGCCCTGAATGCTGAGACGGACGCTGTTATTTTCACCGTTTACACCGGTCTGATGGCTGCGGGAGCCTGCCAGAATCCGGTCATAGTCCATTGCCTGTGTCAGCATGGATGTATACAGGGGGACTTCAGCACGATAAGCATTTTCACTGCGCAGGTACCAGTCTTCATCGCTGTCACGGTTCAGGGTGTAGTTAAAGGCGCCGGCCTGAAGCGGGCGACTCAGGGCAAACGCACCTTCTTCTGTGGTAGCGCCATTCTGTGCATCCACAACCCGGATACCCTGTCCGGTGGTTGCCACCCCGAGGTTACTGTTTCCGACATTTGTAAACGCAAGCCAGGTTTTGCCGGTTGCCTGACCACCATTAATCACCAGCTGGTCAGAGGCATTGCTGCCATCAAGGCGAACACGCATATTGATAGTGCCACCCTGACCGGTGAGGTTACTGGTTGTCAGTTTATGGAACGTTACCGGGGCGTTGCCTTTTGCAACAGCACGGCTCAGTACGGCATCCGGTGTTGTCTGATTGTCAAAGTAAATCTCCCCTGCGTTAACAATATCGCCGGTACTGACCACATCACCATTCAGTACCATGCTGGCGCCTTTACTGAGCTGTGTTCTGCCACTCAGACTTCCCCCGGCAGCCAGCATCAGTGTTCCACGATGTCCGACAGTGGTGTTGCTGGCCTGTCCCCCGGCATTAACCGTAAAGCTGCCGCCATTTTCCAGCAGCAGGCCGCTGGCCTGACCGGATATGCCATCAATACTGAACTTACCGCTGGCATTGGTCCCCTCAACAGTGGCACCACTGTCTGCAATCAGGGCACCACCGGATGTCATGGTGACACCTGTTGCCTTACCACCGGCAGACACTGCCAGGGTTCCGCCGTCATCCACCCGTGTTTTCTGCGCTGAATGGCCTTCCAGTACATCCAGGCGACCGCCGGACTCCAGAACAACGCCGTCAGCCTTACCGTTTTCCACCGTGAAATTGCCCAGACGGTTGCTGCCAAGAACCGTTGCCGCAGTACTGGTGACCAGTGCTCCACCCTGTTTCAGGGTGACATTCGTGGCTGTACCACCGGCGTTCACCTGCAGTTTGCCTTTCTGGTTAACGGTGGTGAAATCCGCCAGACCACCTTCCTTGACAATCTGCCAGCCGTCACTGTTTACAACCGTGTCAGAGGCTGTGCCTCCGTTGTGCACATACTGGTAACCGCCATTCAGTGTGGTATCCAGCGCATGCCCGTGTACCGTCTGGTCGCCGCCGGCATAAACCACAGTGGTATTTGCTGTTCCTTCAACAGCCACAATCTGACGACCATTTTTATTGATGGTGGTACGTGCGGCATTTCCGCGAACAAACTGCCCGGTATCACCATTTTCTGCATCCGGCCCCCCTTCCGCGCCGGTATTCACAACCGTGTCGGTTGCCACTGCGCCGGATTTGACGGCCTGCCAGCCCTTCTCATTAATGACGGTACCCGTTGCAATCCCGCCTTCATGTACCCACTGCTCACCGCCGTTCAGAGTGGTATTCACTGCCTGCCCCTGAAGGCTCTGTCCGCCTCCGGCACTGATAACCGTGTCTGAAACGCTTCCTCCGGCATTCACTCTCTGAAGACCACCACCGGTGACAGTAGTGTTGTTGGCGATACCGCCATTTTGTATCCATTGTCCGCCGGTATTGGCCTCGTTATCCGGCCCATACTCCAGACCGGTACTGATGGTCATTCCGTTGGCCGTACCGAAGACAATCTGGTTGTCATGATTTTCCAGTGTTCCACCGTTCACGGTTTCTCCCGCCTGGACAACCGTGTCAGCAGCCAGTGCCGGGAGTGACGTGACAGCAGCAAGAGACAGAGCAACTGCCACACCGGTGCGTTTTCCCCGTGAGCGCGCCAGTTCGGAAGCCACCACCAGGGTGCCCGTAATGTGATTCCATACCAGCCTGTAGCTGGTGTTCAGATGTCGTTTCATCAGCTTTTCCTTACAGAGGGTGAATAAAAAAGCCGGTACCCACAAATGTGGATACCGGCAGGTACAAAACAGCATGGTCAGATAAAGTGGTTTTTCCCGGACATAAATGCTTCCCCTCTCTCATCCGCCAGAGAAGTATCAGTCCGTTGTGTGCAATTCCGTTCTGCATGATGAAGAGATTCAGCTGCATTTTCGCAGACCATTAACCACTATAAACGATCGATAGTAACGATCGATACCTGTTTTATCGATCGTTTTATTCTATTAACAGCAAGGCAGTCACGCAAGAGAAAGAGGTGGGTCTGAGGTGTTTGTGTCATGTTTTCAGTTGGTTAACGCAATGTAATCAGGCATTTCCCCTGGCAGAGTGTTCAGAAGAAAATCCAGTTCCATACAGCGCGGGCAACAGAGACCACCGAGTCACGGACGGCACGCAGAACCGCGCGTGCAACAGAGGCAATACAGACGCTCTCCGCAGTGTCAAATATCCGGTCCACCGCACCGGTAAACTGTTCACGGGCCTGAGACCGGACAGATTCCGTGCGCAGCTCGTCCTGCAGGCGGGTCATCAGGGGACTGGCGGCATGGTCGGGAAGCGCTGTCATGAGCGCACTGACCAGCGTATCCAGTTCCCAGCCGGTGCAGGCCGATACGGCCACAACCGGATGTACGGGCCGGAACAGCCGGAATACCGCATCTGTTTTCTCACGAATGTTCTGTGCCTGTGCGGGAGAAGGCTGAATGCCGGCCATATCCCATTCATGGCAGGGCTCCGTTTTGTCGGCCTGCGTCACCACAAACAGCACCTGCTGATGTCCCCGGTGCAGGATGTGTCGCCAGAAATACTCATCCACAGACAGGGCACGGTCATCGGCTTTAATCAGCCACAGTACCAGGTCAAGTTCAGGCAGAATGTCACGGTACAGGGCTTCATACTCTGCATCCCTGTCCCGGCTCTCGCCCACCCCGGGCAGGTCAGTGATAATCATGCTGTGACCGTGGCCACTCAGACGGAAGCGCCGCACTTCCCGGGTGCCGGCGTGAACATCACTGACCGGGGTGACCTCCCCCTGAAACAGTGCATTACAGAGTGAGGATTTACCGGCCCCGCTTTTACCCATAATGCCAATCACGGGTTCGTGACTGGTGAGTTTGCGCAGATGTTCCAGGATGTGACGGGAAAGTGAGTAAGGCAGGGAGGAGAGCGGTTTTTCAATTGCCTCAATGGCATCAGACGGATTCATACATGTATTCCCGGTGAAAAAAGACAAAACCCCGCGCACCGGAAAGGTGGCGGGGGATTCACGGAAATAATATCTGTCTGAAATTATCTGGAATCGATTTGGCTGTTCTGCCTGGTTGCCACCAAATCATGGTACGCCTGCTCAATCATTTCATTCAGCAGTTTTTTTGGGAGGACACCACGACTTCGGGCAATACTTTCAAGCTGTTTGTGGATTTTTCCGGACAGTTTCAGAGGGACGGAACCATCAGCACGTTCATCACGCCTTTTTTGTTGCTCCCGGGCACTTTTCAGCTCATCAAGAAGAATCGCTTTATGCTGAATCCTGGGGGCCTGGAAGGAGACCTGCGTAAACTTCGCTCTGTTCCGTCTGGGATTACTTTCCAGTAAAAACTGTACCTGTTGCTCATTCCAGCCCTCCCAGTTATCAAACGTGGCGCAGGCAAACCAGTATTTCTGCTCCGGGGTAAGGGGATTCAGCGGGGTTCCCACACACCGGATCTGCATGGCGTTCCATAACCAGTCACACTGTTCACTGTCCCTGCTGTCCACCCACGAAAAGGGGGAGGGGTAATCATTGTTTATGCTGGCCCATTCAGAGAATACTGAGTTGATAATCGTCCTCGTAGCCTCTGGTCCGGATTTCAGCAGGTAACTGGAGCAGAACCATATAATTTCACGGTAGATTTTATCCGGATGCACGGTGCGCATCGGCTTTTCTCTGGGACCGGCAATCTTCGGTTGCGATGGAAACCCCGTGGCAAACCGCAGATGTTCCGGGGGCATTCCTGAACGTTTTTCAGGAATGGGTGTGAGTCCTGCGTTTCTGGTCTTTTCCGCTTGTCCGGTATTGCCTCCGGCCGGAGTGTTGTCGGGAGTATCTTCCGGAGGCGAGGTGTTTTCATTAGTTGGGGGAACAACAGCAGAACTGTCCATCTCCGGAATGGGTTGAGGGGCATAATCACTGTGGTAGCCAGGGGAAAGCGTTAAGTCCCGAAGGGTGACATCAGGTTCCGGGCAGTGAGTGCCACCGGGAGTGAACGGGAGTTGTTGCTTTTGGGAGAAAAATGTATTGTGAATGCGGGTATACAGCTGGAACAGAAAAAAATAAGATGCCCGTGGTTCTTTTTTTAACCACTGTGTATATTCCTCTATGGCACCGAGCTGTTGTTTGTGCCGTTTTACAGTATCGATATACGGACAGCTGGTGCAGATATCATCCAGTTCCTTTCCCACAATACACCTCACCTGCTTTTCTCACATTTGCAGATTTTAAAAAAGCAAACAAAAACCTCCGTACATGATGTACAGAACAATCTACCAGGTAGTGGCGTCAGAAAACCTCCGGGCCGCCTGCACTTTCCGGAATGCGCCGGTTATGAAAAACCGGAAATTCAGTCTCTGTTGTAAGATGTACCCTCTGATACTACGTTTTCTCTGTGTATTTAACTCACTGTATTTATTGTCTTTTTAAGCTTGACTGATATTCTCCGGTCATAGTGTGCCGGATATACATCCCGTAAACTTCTCATTTTTATATAAAAATACCTGCACTCTCTTCAGCGCATCTGTCTCCTTTAAGTAAAAAATGTTTTCACGTATTGCTGTAAATTCATTTTAAATCAGTATATTACCTTGATATTGCTGTCTCCTGGTTTGATGCGTAATCGTTCTGCCTTTCTGGATGATTCTGGTGCTTCCGGGTGCATTCTCCTCTGCACATGCAACAGTTCGTCATCGCCACGCTCCCAAAAAGCATATAAAAACGAATCGAATTTGATATTTTTTTCAATCGTTTTTCATAGGAATTTCGTAGGGTATTCTCCGCTATAACCTCCATATTTGCTGTCTTTTTCTTCATAAATCGTATGCAATGTAGCCTGTCTGTCAAGACCTCTTCTCTGCTGTTGAGGAGACGATCTCATTTTTGGTCTTTTCCGGGAGAGAGGCTGTCAGATGAGCGAGCCGGATTTACTGTCAGAGGTACACCCCGTAGCAGACCTGTGCTCCCATTTCCGCGATCCGGAACCAACAACACCCTACGGTTAATACCATTTGAAGCGTCAGGTACTGCAGGAAGTTCCCCCCTGCGCGGACATCGGTTCCTGCCGACATCTCACAATACGGCCAGACTGTCATGCAGTAACACCCGCATGCGGTCTGCGGTTTTAAGCGCACTCTCCCGTTTTCAGTGCACCGATAATGCGTCATAGTAAGTCTGGGGGAAGTTACGGAATGCCTGTTAAGTGGTGCCGTGGGTGGAGACAGCTTACTTTTCTACAGCAACTGCAGTCATTCAGGATGATCAGGAGATATTCTGTCAATGTCACGATCCTGCCATTTTCGTACCCGCTAAGATACTTCCGTTACTGATGCTGTCCGCTTTTCACCATTTCATCCTCACTGACAGGCGTTGCGTTTTGGGTCATCACCACAGCTTTACGTTTCTCTTTTAACCGGTAACGCTCTCCTTTGATATTCAGCGTGGTTGAGTGATGCAGCAGTCAATCCAGGAGCGCTGTTGTCCGGCAACCACCATATCAACTTCTTCCCGGGTGTGGCGGAGAGGTGGTATCCTGGCTGAGTTTCGAAGCGAACCGTTCTTTTTGACGGGCGCATTTTACGTCCGGGCTGAATGTAGTAACGCGGCATGGAACGTCGGCCCGTATACCATTGCCTTAATCTCCGCAAAGATAACCTCGTCATTCCGGACATTCTCTGCCAGGCATATGTCGATGTAATCCATAAACGATTTCAGCTTACCCCTTTTGTGGCCAGTCTTTCTGGCTGGCGGTTCAGGGGATGTTTTCTGGTTATCGTGTACCACAAAGCAGGGATATTGCCCCGATAGTCACATTTTCAGATTGATCGCGGTCTGAAGATGTGGCACTGAGGTAACGTGCTGGTGTCACTGGTATTGCTGAAGTTATGGTTTTTCGGGGTCAGGTGAGCCTGTTGTGTGTATGCTTTTTGTTCAGGTCAGAGGGGGACTGTGTGGACAGCGGCTTTTGTCTCCGGGCATTCACGCCTGAACGATGAATGCGATTTTCAGCAATATTTGTCTTTGTGACACTCTCTGGTTGAGAAGCTAATGCGCGCCCCTGTTTCCACAGAGAATGTACTGCACCCATTTTGTTGGACGATGAAATGGAATAGCCCCTGATATGTCAAAGCCAAAATACCCTTTTGAAAAGCGCCTTGAAGTCGTGAATCACTACTTCACTACTGATGATGGTTACAGGATCATCTCGGCACGTTTTGGTGTCCCCCGAACCCAGGTCAGGACATGGGTTGCCCTCTATGAAAAACATGGAGAAAAAGGTTTAATTCCCAAACCTAAAGGTGTTAGTGCTGATCCTGAGTTGCGTATTAAGGTCGTGAAAGCTGTGATCGAGCAGCACATGTCCCTTAATCAGGCTGCTGCTCACTTTATGCTTGCTGGTAGTGGTTCTGTAGCCAGGTGGCTGAAGGTTTATGAAGAGCGCGGAGAAGCTGGTTTACGCGCGCTCAAGATTGGCACCAAAAGAAACATTGCAATATCAGTTGATCCAGAAAAAGCGGCATCAGCATTGGAGCTGTCAAAAGACCGACGTATTGAGGATCTTGAAAGGCAAGTTCGATTTCTTGAAACGCGGCTTATGTATCTAAAAAAGCTGAAAGCCTTAGCTCATCCCACGAAAAAGTGAAAGTACTCAACGAGCTAAGGCAGTTTTATCCTCTTGATGAGCTTCTCAGGGCTGCGGAGATACCGCGCAGTACGTTTTATTACCATCTAAAGGCTCTCAGCAAGCCTGACAAGTATGCGGACGTTAAAAAGCGTATTGGTGAGATTTATCACGAGAATAGAGGCCGATACGGATACCGTAGGGTAACGCTGTCTCTTCATCGAGAAGGGAAACAGATTAACCATAAAGCTGTTCAGCGCCTGATGGGAACCCTCTCACTTAAAGCAGCGATTAAGGTCAAGCGATACCGCTCTTACAGAGGAGAGGTAGGGCAAACCGCCCCTAATGTTCTCCAAAGAGATTTCAAGGCTACGCGGCCAAACGAGAAGTGGGTTACCGATGTTACTGAATTTGCAGTCAATGGGCGCAAGCTGTATTTGTCTGGGTCTTCCCCTGTTGTGGTGGGTGGTACATAATTGAGTGATTTTCAAACACCACACAGTACCTTTATGGTGTCTCTTTTTACATGAGAGGGAATTCTTATGAGTGTGCCGCAAACAAAAGCTGAACTGCTTTTAGCTATTGATAAAAATTTTAGTAAATTAATTAGTTACCTCAACACAATCCCACCAGAAATTACTTCAGATAAATCAATGGACGGACACGCCAAAGGAACGGAGATGAGTGTTCGTGATCTCGTTTCGTATCTGCTTGGATGGAATGCTCTTGTTGTAAAGTGGATCGCTTCTGATGCTAAAGGTCTGCCTGTCGATTTTCCGGAAACTGGCTATAAATGGAATCAGCTTGGCCTTCTTGCTCAAAAATTTTACTCAGATTACAGTGAGTTAAGTTATGAGTTGTTAGTAGCTGAACTTCAGACTGTAAAAAATGAGATTGTGAACCTTATTAATGATCGTACCGATGATATTTTGTATGGAAGACCATGGTACACAAAATGGACGATGGGGAGAATGATCTCATTTAACACATCTTCGCCTTACGCCAACGCTAATGGAAGATTAAGAAAGTGGGCAAAAAATAATAATATCAGTTTAAAGTAAGCTTCAGAATGAAATTATATGGACGAAAAATCCCTCTATGCCCATATCCTTAACCTGACTGCACCATGGCAGGTTAAATCCCTTACCCTCGATGAAAATGCAGGTTCCGTTACTGTTACAGTCGGAATTGCTGAAAATACTCAGTTAACCTGTCCGACCTGCAGGAAATCCTGTTCTGTTCACGATCACCGACATCGTAAATGGCGCCACCTTGATACCTGCCAGTTCATGACATTAGTAGAAGCCGATGTTCCCCGCGTTATGTGCCCGGAGCATGGCTGCCAGACTCTGCCTGTACCGTGGGCAGGTTCCGGCAGTCGGTACACTCTGCTGTTCGAATCGTTCGTGCTCTCATGGCTTAAAATCAGCACCGTTGATGCGGTCAGAAAACAACTTAAACTTAGCTGGAATGCCGTTGACGGCATCATGACCCGCGCGGTTAAGCGAGGCCTGTCGCGGATTAAAAAGCCTTTATCAGTGCGTCATATGAATGTAGACGAAGTCGCCTTTAAAAAAGGGCATAGGTATATAACCGTGGTATCTGATCGCGACGGGCGGGCACTGGCATTAACCGATGATCGTGGCACAGAGAGTCTTGCCAGCTATCTCCGTTCGCTTACTGACAGTCAGTTGTTGGCCATCAAAACACTGTCGATGGACATGAATGCGGGCTATATAAGAGCAGCGCGTATCCATTTACCCAATGCGGTCGAGAAAATCGCCTTCGATCGCTTCCATGTGGCGAAGCAACTGGGCGAAGTGGTTGATAAAACCCGCCAGAATGAACATCCGCACCTCCCTGTTGAAAGTCGTCGTCAGGCCAAAGGTACCCGCTTCCTGTGGCAGTACAGCGACAAATGGATGACTGAGTCCCGGCAGGAAAAGCTGATGTGGTTGCGGGAACAGATGCAACAGACAAGCCAGTGCTGGACACTGAAAGAGCTGGCAAAAAATATCTGGGATCGCCCCTGGAGCACAGAACGCAGGAATGACTGGTTGCAGTGGATATCGCTGGCGTCTGAATGTGATGTGCCGATGATGAAAAACGCAGCGAAAACCATTAAAAAACGGTTATACGGAATACTGAATGCAATGCGTCATCGCGTCTCGAATGGAAATGCGGAGGCGCTGAACAGCAAGATCAGACTGCTGAGGATAAAGGCCAGGGGATACCGAAACCGGGAACGCTTTAAACTGGGAGTTATGTTCCACTATGGGAAACTGAATATGGCGTACTGAGTCTTCCCACCATGATCGGGGAAGACCCATATATATACACTTTGCCTTAAGATCAATATCCGAAATCCTCAATCGACAAATTTCACTCGCCCGGAAACCATGAATAAAACAAAGCAAAGTCAGACAATAATTACGTGCTGCATGAGGCCCGGTATTTGCTGCTTTAAGGAGTGATTCGATTTCACTATGGGTCAGGAAGTTCCTTTTTTTGTTATCAGCCTTATTCTTCATCGTTTTTCCCTTAGAATTACAGACGCGCACTAGCTGTGCTGGGTTAGCAATAATCCAACATTTTTATCCTGATTATGTTTATAAAAGCGAACGTTTGCTTAATAACTAACGTAAGTGGACCAGTTCTTCTGAGTGAACTTAAATGGAGTAGCGATAGTTACTTATAATAACTTTGCCATACAAACGCCATGCTCTTGCATGCTATGTACCTTTATATATTTATCAATCGGATACGAATCTAATAATAACCCTCATCATTAATGCAACTAATCTTATCTATATATCATGTGATATGTTCTGTAACAAGTAAAATCAACATAAAAAATTCAGCAAAATTTAATATTCGTTCAACTAGCCGTCTCACATATGACATTATTAGTCAACTCCATTTACCACAAAATGGCTATTTCATGGAACGCAGTAATTTCTTAGTGGCTATTATCAAGCTAATTCTTAGGTCCCTAGCGATTATTCCTGGCTGGTTCGTCAGTTTAGGTCATGAGATTGTTACATTCCTTTTTATCCTGGAGATATGGGGGAACGCAGGCGACGCTTTTTCATCTACATCCGTTGGTAAATATGGCTTTGGTCACTACGACTTAAACCCTCCTCAATCACAGCTACTCGCCGGGCGATATGGCAAACAAACTAATTGAAACATCATCCTGAAAACACCAGCATCAACAAGCCTCTCCAGATCGACATCAGGAGTGACCAGTTACAAGCCACAAACCAAGAAACATATTTCATGATGAGAATTATGCTCAGCCTGATGGCGGGTAAACACTTATTTTCACCAAGCTCACTGAGTTAGCTTGCAAAGCTTTCTTTGTTTAGATTCTAAATAAATTATTTATAAAACATATAGTTAAAAGAAAATCTTTAGTTTTTGAAGACCACCGCAAGTGTTCGTCTGGCTTCACATGGCATCTGCCTCTTAGAAAAAGATCGACATATTTTGTGACACGAATTGCAAATCTGGTTTTGTTGTATGGATTGCGTGATTTTTGATCTGGTATAACAGGTATAAAGGTGCACCACGATAGTCAATGAAACTGGGCATCTCGCAATCTATGGCAAACATCACTTCAGTTCTTTCTCATCGGGTGATGAAAACGCACTTCAGTCTGAAAGGAATATGAAAATGAGATCAACAGACACTCTATTTTATGACTCTGGGTAAAATGGATTGAGTAAGCGATATAGCTTACGAAAATTCAAATCAATTAAACATCAGCAGAGATTTTATACTCAGGTATTTAATCTGGCTCTCTGTTTATTTAAATAATGTGGAAAGAGATTTTTCACAGGAGACATTATACAAAAAATATAAAATACAGCTACCCGTTGCCAAAGACACTATAAGCCTGGCAAAAAATATTACACAACATAAATGCTAATTGTTTATGCGGGCTTTGTATTGCTTTCTGTATCCTACAAATGAGTGAAATTTATGAAAAAGGCTAAAATACTTTCTGGCGTATTATTACTGTGCTTTTCGTCCCCATTAATTTCTCAGGCTGCGACACTGGACGTACGTGGTGGATATCGTAGTGGAAGCCACGCCTATGAGACTCGACTCAAAGTCAGTGAGGGATGGCAAAATGGATGGTGGGCAAGCATGGAAAGTAATACCTGGAATACCATTCATGATAATAAAAAGGAAAATGCCGCACTCAATGATGTTCAGGTTGAAGTTAATTACGCAATTAAACTTGATGATCAATGGACGGTACGCCCGGGAATGTTAACGCATTTTAGCAGCAACGGCACACGTTACGGACCCTACGTAAAACTGTCCTGGGACGCGACAAAAGATCTTAATTTTGGCATTCGCTATCGTTACGACTGGAAAGCTTACCGACAACAAGACTTATCCGGTGATATGTCTCGTGATAACGTTCATCGTTGGGATGGATATGTCACTTACCATATTAATAGTGATTTCACCTTCGCATGGCAAACGACGCTATACAGCAAACAGAACGATTATCGCTATGCAAACCATAAGAAATGGGCGACGGAAAATGCATTTGTTCTACAATACCATATGACGCCCGATATTACGCCATACATAGAATATGACTACCTTGACCGTCAGGGTGTTTACAACGGCAGAGATAATTTATCGGAAAACAGTTATCGCATTGGTGTGTCATTTAAACTGTAGTAGACAGGAGACAGTCACAATGAATAAAACAATAACGGCGCTTGCTATCATGATGGCTTCATTTGCCGCAAACGCGTCTGTATTACCGGAAACTCCTGTGCCATTTAAAAGTGGTACCGGAGCAATTGATAACGACACTGTCTACATTGGTTTAGGTAGCGCAGGTACGGCATGGTACAAGCTGGATACACAGGCCAAAGATAAAAAATGGACAGCGTTAGCTGCATTCCCTGGTGGACCAAGAGATCAAGCAACCTCGGCATTTATTGATGGTGATCTGTATGTGTTTGGCGGCATTGGCAAAAATAGCAAGGGCTTGACTCAGGTATTTAATGACGTACACAAATACAACCCCAAAACCAATAGCTGGGTTAAATTGATGTCGCACGCGCCAATGGGCATGGCGGGCCATGTGACTTTTGTACACAACGGCAAAGCTTATGTTACTGGCGGTGTTAACCAGAATATCTTCAATGGCTATTTTGAAGATCTCAACGAGGCTGGAAAAGATTCAACCGCTATAGATAAAATCAACGCTCACTATTTTGACAAAAAAGCAGAAGATTATTTCTTCAATAAGTTTCTGTTGTCTTTTGATCCCTCAACCCAGCAATGGAGTTACGCTGGCGAATCTCCCTGGTACGGAACGGCTGGTGCGGCGGTTGTGAATAAAGGTGATAAAACCTGGCTTATTAATGGCGAAGCCAAACCCGGATTGCGAACGGATGCCGTATTTGAACTTGATTTCACCGGTGATAATTTAAAATGGAATAGGCTTGCTCCCGTCTCATCACCAGATGGCGTCGCTGGCGGTTTTGCGGGGATAAGCAATGATTCTCTTATATTTGCCGGAGGGGCCGGATTCAAAGGTTCACGAGAAAATTACCAGAACGGTAAGAACTATGCGCATGAAGGCCTGAAAAAATCATATAGCACTGATATTCATCTTTGGCATAACGGGAAATGGGATAAATCGGGTGAATTATCGCAAGGTCGGGCCTACGGAGTATCATTGCCCTGGAATAATAGTCTATTGATTATTGGCGGTGAATCTGCAGGCGGCAAAGCGGTGACGGATTCAGTTTTGATCTCTGTGAAGGATAATAAAGTCACAGTACAAAACTAACGCTTCAGGGCCCCGGTAAAGGGCCCTGCTATCAATTTGTCATTTCAATTACGCGAAAATTATATGAACGCAATAATATCGCCCAATTATTACTATGTTCTTACCGTTGCTGGTCAGTCTAATGCCATGGCGTATGGCGAAGGACTGCCATTACCGGACAGGGAAGATGCGCCTCATCCCAGAATCAAACAATTAGCGAGATTTACGCATACGCATCCCGGAGGCCCGCCATGTCACTTTAACGACATTATTCCACTGACTCACTGCCCACACGATGTTCAGGATATGCAGGGTTATCACCATCCTCTGGCAACGAATCATCAAACACAGTACGGCACCGTTGGCCAGGCACTGCATATTGCACGGAAATTACTGCCCTTCATTCCTGATAATGCAGGGATTCTCATCGTCCCGTGTTGCCGTGGCGGATCGGCTTTTACCGCGGGCAGCGAGGGGACATATTCAGAACGGCACGGAGCCAGCCATGATGCTTGTCGTTGGGGAACGGATACCCCGCTCTACCAGGATTTAGTCAGCAGAACGCGAGCCGCACTGGCAAAAAATCCGCATAACAAATTCCTCGGCGTATGCTGGATGCAAGGCGAATTTGACTTAATGACCAGTGACTACGCGTCACACCCTCAACACTTTAATCATATGGTTGAAGCCTTTCGTAGGGATCTAAAACAATTCCATTCTCAGCTTAATAATATTACTGCCGCGCCGTGGTTTTGCGGCGATACCACCTGGTACTGGAAAGAAAATTTCCCTCATGCGTATGAAGCTATTTATGGCAATTATCAAAATAATGTTTTAGCCAATATTATTTTCGTCGACTTCCAGCAACAAGGTGAAAGAGGACTGACGAACGCGCCTGATGAAGATCCGGACGATTTAAGCACGGGATATTTCGGTTCAGCGTACCGGTCAGCGGAGAACTGGACGACGTCACTGCGAAGCAGTCATTTCAGCGCGGCAGCCCGTCGGGGGATTATTTCTGACAGATTTGTAGAAGCAATTTTGCAGTTTTGGCGCGAAAGGTGAGCGGGGAGTTTATTCATGGGGGATGTCCTTGTCCATTCCCAGAGCAGACAACAAAAAACAAATGAGATCAAGGTAATATCTCTTCACTTGCGGGCTCGAACAGCAGGCAATTGCCAATATAATAATCTGGCACAAGGGTGAAAAACGCGCACCGCATAAACCGTTGTTATTGCTTACAGATTAGCCGGATGCCTTAATAGACATCCGCGCCTTTTCGGTTATGGCTCGGAAATCTACGAACATCTACACAGTTTACTGGAACGTTTTGGGCCACAGCGTTCGCAGCACCGTCCTGATATGCCGTTCTGGCGATTATAAGTCGACGGATTCTGGCAAATAGACGATGATGATATGCTTAATGATGTTCAAAGAAATTAGGCCATTATTATATTATTGCTTGCATTTTCTTTCATTCCTAAAAGCACCCGCCATTAATCCCAGGCGCATTATGCAAAGGAAAATGATTAGGTAAACAATAAGATTTATAATCAGGAAAGGCGACTCGCAATAAAACGGAAAGTCGCCTTAACATTGGTAAAATATGCCCTTTACTACTCCTGTATCATGAACGGCTCATCACATTTAAAGCTGACGTTGATCCAGACTACCATATATTGCCTTTATTTCATTTTTTACGCCTTCGCCACGGTACACCAAAGACGTATCGTATCGTTGATACTTATCTTCCCGTGCAGCACTGAACCAGTTAAAAGATCCGACACACAGCAGTTCTTCATCCTCAATCACAATTTTGCTGTGGACACGATTAACCAATTTCGTAGCGATACCCATCTTATTGAGCTTTTCAACAGCATCATTCAGCAGATGTTGTTTCTCCTGACGCTTATCATCATCGACATGCGCTATATTGCAGTTTTTATCCGTCACCACGGTAATATCAATGCCCCGGGAACGGGCCAAAGCCATTGATGCCAGAAATCCCGTTTGCTCCACTTTTTGCCAAGATAACCAAGGGGAAATAATCGTTATTTTCTTTTGAGCTCCGGCAAGAGTCTTGTTCAAAAATCCATCATGCTGCTCCACACCATGCAGCGTTGAAATTTGTGTATGTGCGGAAATTAAATCCTGTCGTTTCTGAAACTCAAATTGCAACGCATTATTATCTGAAGAAAAGAGATATTTTGCCAATAACCCTCGCGGCGAAAATGCGGGCTGCATCTCGATAAGGTCCATATCGCCAAATACCAGAAAACTATCTTTAGCGCGTGAGACAGCAACATTGAGGATACTGCTGTTGCTATCAAGAAACCTGCCATCTTCATGTTTTGAGTAGACAGGAGAAAAGAGAACAATCGCCCTTTCCGCCCCCTGCAAGGAGTGCACAGTCCCCACTGTCAGTGAACCCTGCTCGTCTTTGCCATTAATTTCCAGCTTACGCAATGACGTTTTGATAGCATTAACCTGCGCCGAAAATGGCGTCACAACACCAACAACTTTGTACAGTGGTTCCCCGTAATGGCGCTCTATATCATCCTTATGTGCCACCAGCCATGCTGCTATTGTTTCAGCTTCAAGAGGGTTATAACGGCTTCCTCCATTTGGCTTCATGCCTCTACCATCAATATGTAAATATCCCATTGCGGGGAAAATCGTCCCTTTTTCCATCCCTCTTTTAGGCTGCAACTTACCGTGATAGCAAAGTGAGTTACAGTAGCCGATGAAGTGGTTTACTGAATTTGGCCACCTGAACAGAGGTGATATGCTCACCTCAGAACAACACAGGTGCCATAATGAAAAAAAGAAATTTCAGCGCAGAGTTTAAACGCGAATCCGCTCAACTGGTCG
>OIEV01000778.1_pt1 | contig 18564 bp, 14 predicted proteins | sample 1581881 | NCBI WGS metagenome assembly OIEV01 (sample SAMN03279760, study PRJEB24777) | human gut metagenome | isolation source: fecal sample PR121 from 1 month old male Malay infant, vaginally delivered... | place: Singapore | collected 2005-09-16 | reverse complement strand
TAGCCGGTCCGTTATTGAAATGCTTCAAGGTATTGAAACAGCCATACTGATAAGAAAGGCCGAACTCACAATGCTTGCTTAAACGATATCCCACCTTCGCCATCACGGACAGGTCAAACACGGCTTGTGGCTGTACATAAAGCGTAGGAGCGATACCGACACCTAAATGGAATTTCTTGGTAAAACGCCAATTCCAACTAGCGGCTACGGAGATAGGCATCACAAACTCATCGAAAACATCAGCTTTCTTAGAAACATATATACCATCCTCTATACTTTCATAATAAGGAAAATACTTCGTCGTTTCCATCTTCTGAAATCCCATCGTAATATCCAAATCATAAAAGAATTTCTGTTCCGGAAGGAATCGAAAGCGATAACCGATCATACTATTTAACTTATAATCGTGCCGATAAGACCAATTTGATTCATCACCCCAAGTAGTTCGTTTCCAACTATCTTGTAAAGGAAATCCAACACCGGCACCTACTAATAAGCCATGCTCAATTTGGGCGAAAGTAGAAGTAGAAACCAATAACAGTAAAAATAAAATTTTTTTCATAAATTATCACCAGTCTTCTTTTAAACTTATTTTTGCAGTCCCTTTATTACTTTCAGGCATTTCATCTGACCAAATTTCCATTCGTCCAGAAAACTCAAATCGAGGAGGAGTTACGATTGTAACTGAGTTTCTTGGATTTTCACCAACATGCCCTAACATACCTCCTTGATCCTTAGCTAAAAGTTTATTATATACATCTGTATGTAAAAGAATTGTTACCCCATTTTTATTCTGATAATTTTTAATTGAAACATTATATACTTCAAAACCACTTCCTGACCCTGAAGCTGTAAGACGTAGTATAATCATTGTACGGTGTTTTTTCCATAAAACTTTCTTTTTTTGACTAAGATAATCAAAGCCCAATGACAAATAATTTTTATTTTCAATAGTTTGTAACTCTATAAATCTTGGAATAGCTCGAACCTTTACATAATCACCACCTGGTATTTGATATTTACTTTCAGCTAGGTTTATATCATTCTTTTCATTTGTAGCTTCATTATTACCATACAATGATATCCCTGATCCGAAATATTCCTCTAAAGCCTTATATACAGGAGCATGTGCTACACTATCTCCTATCAAAAACACCCCCCTTCTATTCACAAAAGAACTATATGTAGAACCTTTTAATTTATAATGCGCAATAAAATCTGTAGAATCATAAGGTTCAAACATGAAAACATCATCATATTTTTGTTTGAATTCTTTGATTTGATGAGCAGGCCAAGGTTGGCTAAGATCTTTCTCATAATTGTCTACAATAAGCTCCTGTTCTTGATCTGCTTCTTGCATAAGTTGCCATTGACTTACGAAACCTGCCCCCGAGAAAATATTATTTCTCTCTTCTTCTGACATATCATTCATCTCCCAAAGCATCGCATTAAAGACGGAATCATTCTTGAACTGAATACATTTATCTCCCGCATAATCTACAATTTGGAAATCTGCTTCACCAACAAAAGCCTTTGTTTGTAATCCTGTCGTTTCAGCAACATTAATCAATTCCGCATCATTACTACATGATATCATCAATAAAGTACATGCAGATGCTAAAAGCACTGTCTTTTTGTCCATACTTCTAAAATTTGAATTATTTATAAATTAAAAAAACCTTCTGCGTAGTTTTCTGAATCTGATATATAAAGTCCATAAGATCCAGAAGTACATTCATCTAATGAGATAATACTAGAAGAAACATCTTGTGTATCCACTATCTCCTCATAAACGATATTTCCATTCGCATCCACAACAGATACTCGTACCTCTCCTATATATTCTAAAAACTCCAAAGACAAAACTTTTGAAGTTTCATCTATGTCTGCTTTTATAGGTACATCCAAATTTACAGATCGCTGTTTTTTCTTAAGATGACCATGTAAAGGCACATGACCTGCAAAAGATGGAATACAAATTGAAAAAATAAACAACACTGTTAGTAGCCATTTTACATTTTTCATAATCTCTCTTTTTTTGTTATGTTTCGGTTGCAAATCTAGAGATTATATATGATCTAAAGGGGTTAAATTATGTAATCCACATAGACAAAGAAAAAAACGTAAACACTTGACAATCAAATACTATAAAAACAAATACATAGACAAACAATCGTAGAGCCCCTTAAATGAAGGTTTATTACATACTAAATATTAACAAGAGATTCATACAATCCTTGTTTACCTTCCCAATTTAATTTCTTTCGTACTCGCAAACGTGTACGATCGACGGAAGTAGGAATAATATTTAAAAGGATAGATATAGCTGTTGAATCAAGTTTAAATAATGTAAGGAAACAAAGATGCATCTCCGATGGTGACAAGCCTGCATCCTTCAGTACCTTTATAACACTAGGGTAAACTTCCATCATCAAAACTTCAATATCAATCCACATTTTTTCGGAAACGGGTGCTTCAGAATGATTAGGCTGCACAGTTTGAGATATTTTCTTTATTTTTTAGCTAAATTACTATTGAGAATTTTAGATTCTCTTAATTCGAATAATCGAGATCTCAAGCTATCTACCTCTTTCTGTACATTTTCATATTCCACTTGCATTTTCACCGAAGAATACTGAGTATTTTGCAATTGGATTAGTTCATCACTCTTTCTCCGAAGTTCTGCATATAATTGATATATGCTTTGATTCAAAGTATTAATTTTTTCTTGTTGTTTTAAAAGTGAACGATTCTTTCTTCTTATCGTAGCTAAATAGACAATAATGAGTAAAGCACATAAAAATAACAATATCAATATAAAAGTATAATTCCTTTGCCCCTTTAATAGTAATCTTATATTTTCATTATGCAATTTCAAATGTTCATATTTTTGTTCTGTATCATATATATCGACAGATTTACTTATATTCATAAGGGAATCCTCTGCTGCTACATATTCTTCATAAAAAGACAAAGCTCTTTTATAATCATCTCTTTCTTTATTTATTTTATAATAATGATAAGCAATAGTAGCCGGTACAAAATCATTATCTATGGATACACTATTAGCCTTTTGAAGATAATTTTCCGCTTGTTCTAAATTTCCACGCTTTTGCTCAAGATCTGATAAGGTCAAATAATCCGAAGCAGTATCACTCGAATCCTCTTTTATGCTCTTCAATAAATATTTTTCAGCTAAATCATATTTTTCCAAAACATTAAATATATTACCTAGACCATTGTATACATAATTTCTAACCTCATCTACTCTCAAGGAATCTATTATCACTTCTGCTCGCTTCAATATAGTTAAAGCTAAATAATTAGAATCAACATCCATATAACTCCTTCCCTCATTCACAAACGAACGCACATAGCTTTTCATATTACCGGCCAATCGAAAATACCGTCCGCTCTCCTTATATTTTTTTGCAGCTAACACATAACGATCATCCAGTTCATACAAATCCCCCATATAACTACAAATATACCCGGCACGATTATAGTTCTTAATCGCCAACGCTACCTCCAGCGCATCGGAGTAAGCCCTCATTGCCTTCTCGTACTCCTTATCCTCCACATACGAACGCCCCAGATAAAGGCCGATCTCAGCCTCCTCTTCCCGCATCTTTTTCTTTTGATAGTATTTCAAGGCGGTCTCAAGCTGGTTCGTATAAGGCATTTCGTCCTCTATTTTATCGGCGGCACGTGCGTACAACATACACCAACGGGCTATCAGACGGGGACTCATCTCTTCCGGGAGCGGAATGGAATCCAATGTAGTGATTACGCTATCCGGATAGGCATCAAACAGGCGTTCCGCCTGATTGATCAAACGGATTTCCTCAGATTCATTTTGGCATCCTACCACAAGGAAAGTCAAGGAAGTTAATAGTATATATATAAATGACTTCATCCTTTATTATAGATAAGCAAAATTAAATATTTTTAATTCATAAACAAACGATAGAACAACAAAATAACAAATACAAGAAGAAAAAACACACAATAAGTCCATGCAAAGGTATCAAGTTATATATACATGAATATCAGTGATATAAAAACATCATCATGTTTTCCGGAAAACACGTACATGTTTTTCCGAAAAGTCGTACGTGTTTTTCATAAATCACGTACGTGTTTTTCCCGGAAATCTTATAAGGAAAATAAGAACACATAAAAAATAGACAATAAGCCGGATCAGCAATAACTCATTGTACAACTTACAAATGCAACCAATCATTAATATCCAACTAGCTTATTGCTTATCTCAATTATTTTACAAACCTTTGCGACCATAATATTAAACTAAAATCTTTACTATGGAATTACAAACGATACAAAACAAGATTTATGAGATCAGAGGGCAAAAAGTCATGCTGGATTTTGATCTGGCGGAAATGTATGGAACGGAAACCGCCCAACTGAAACGTGCGGTCAGACGTAATATAGAACGCTTTGAAGGAGATGATTTCATGTTTGAGTTAACCAAGGAGGAACTTTCAAGATGCCAATTTGGTATCTTGAACAAAGGAAGAGGTAGTAATTTCAAATATAAGCCTTTTGCTTTCACGGAATTAGGGGTGGCTATGCTTAGTAGTGTGCTAAATTCTAAAACTGCCATAGAAATCAACAGAAACATTATGAGAGTCTTTGTCGCTATTCGGAATTATACCTTACAAGCTACCACTAGTTCCATCGAAATTAAAGAGCTACAAGAACGTATCAAATCTCTTGAAATGGCTAATGAAGAAACGCTTTGCGCTATCAATGATCTCAGTGAAGATACCCAAAAGTCTTTGGATGATATTTACATAGCTCTTTCCGAACTGGCTACAAAGAAAAAGAACAATGCTAAAAGACCTAAAATTGGTTATATCAAATAAAGTAAACTAATAAGTTCTTATACTATGGAATTACAAGCGATACAAAACAATATTTATGAGATCAGAGGGCAAAAAGTCATGCTGGATTTTGATCTGGCGGAAATGTATGGAACGGAAACCGCCCAATTGAAACGTGCGGTCAGACGAAACATAGAACGCTTTCCTAATGATTTTATGTTCACATTAACAATTCAAGAATTTAACAACTTGAAAAACAATATGGTATGCCAAATTGACATCTCAAAGAAAGGAGGTAACCAATATGCTCCATTCGCTTTCACGGAGCAAGGTATAGCAATGCTTTCTTCTGTACTCAGATCCGATACAGCCATTAAAGTCAATATCTCTATCATGCGTGCTTTCGTCGGCATACGACAAATAATAAGTTCTTCCTCCCCTTTGCTTGAACTCCAACAAGAAGTAAAGGAACTCAAAGCGTATATCGAAGAAGCATTTGCCGATTACAACGACATCAACGAAGATACCCGTACGCAACTTGAGCTAATCAATCTGTCACTCGCTGAGTTACAAGCGAAAAGAACCGAGAATCAATCTCGCCCCCGGATTGGTTACGTGAAATAAACAGTTCATGTAAATAACTCATATAAAATAAATAAATTCACTAACTTTGTGGCCTTAAATAGAAAACGATACAAAAACGATAAACGATCATGGAGTACAATTTCAGAGAGATTGAGAAGAAGTGGCACGACTACTGGATTGCCGAAAAGGTTTATAAAGTCGAAAAGGACACGAATAAGCCTAAATACTATGTATTGGACATGTTCCCCTATCCTTCCGGTGCGGGATTGCACGTTGGCCACCCGCTCGGTTATATAGCTTCTGATATTTATTCGCGTTTCAAACGTTTGCAAGGTTTTAACGTATTGCACCCGATGGGTTACGACGCTTACGGACTACCCGCCGAGCAATACGCCATCCAAACCGGACAACATCCGGAGATCACGACAAAGAATAATATAGCCCGTTATCGGGAGCAATTGGAAAAGATCGGTTTCTGCTACGATTGGAGCCGTGAGATCCGTACCTGCGATCCCGAATATTACAAATGGACGCAATGGGCCTTCATCCGGATGTTCAACAGCTACTACTGCAACGACGAGAAGCAAGCCCGCCCGATCAGCGAGTTGATACAGGCTTTCGAGACCAGTGGTACGGAAGGTCTGAACGTAGCTTGCGGAGAGGAACTTAGTTTCACCGCCGATGAATGGAAAGCCAAGAGCGATAAAGAAAAACAAGAGATATTACTCAACTACCGGATCGCTTATCGTGGCGAGACCATGGTAAACTGGTGCGCCGCCTTGGGTACCGTATTAGCGAACGATGAGGTCGTGAACGGTGTTTCCGAGCGTGGAGGCTATCCGGTGGAACAAAAGATCATGCGCCAATGGTGCTTACGTGTATCCGCTTACGCACAACGCCTGTTGGACGGATTGGATACGATCGACTGGACGGATTCCTTGAAAGAGACCCAAAAGAACTGGATCGGACGCAGCGAAGGTGCCGAGGTTCGCTTCAAGGTAAAAGACAGCGACAGGGAATTCACGATCTTTACGACCCGTGCCGATACGATGTTTGGTGTTACCTTCATGGTATTAGCTCCGGAAAGCGAATTGGTTCAACAATTAACTACGGCAGACCAAAAAGCGGAAGTAGACGCTTACCTAGATCGCACCAAGAAACGTACCGAGCGCGAGCGCATCGCCGACCGTCAGGTAACCGGTGTATTCAGTGGTTCCTACGCTATTAACCCGTTTACGGGCGAGGCGGTTCCCATCTGGATCAGCGACTATGTATTGGCCGGCTACGGTACGGGAGCGATCATGGCGGTTCCGGCGCACGATAGCCGCGACTACGCTTTCGCGAAGCATTTCGGACTGGAAATCCGCCCCTTGGTGGAAGGTTGCGACGTAAGCGAGGAAAGTTTCGATGCCAAGGAAGGTATCGTATGCAATTCTCCGAGAGCCGGCGTTACTCCTTATTGCGATCTTTCCTTGAACGGACTGACGATCAAGGAAGCGATAGCCGCTACCAAGAAATACGTAAAAGATCACGATCTGGGACGTGTGAAGATAAACTACCGCTTGCGCGACGCTATTTTCAGCCGCCAGCGTTATTGGGGCGAACCGTTCCCGGTATATTACGACGCCGATGGCATGCCTCAGATGTTGCCGGAAGAATGTCTGCCCTTGTTGCTGCCGGAAGTAGATAAATTCTTGCCTACCGAGACGGGCGAGCCTCCATTAGGACACGCCGTTAAATGGGCTTGGGACACGGTAAACCAAAAAGTCACCGAGGTATCGAAGATCGATAACCAGACGATCTTCCCGCTGGAGCTTTGTACGATGCCGGGCTTCGCCGGTTCTTCCGCTTATTATTTGCGCTATATGGATCCGCGTAATGATAAAGCCTTGGTAGCTAAAGACGTGGATGAATATTGGAGAAACGTGGATTTATATATCGGTGGTACGGAACACGCTACTGGCCACTTGATTTACAGCCGTTTCTGGAATAAGTTCTTATTCGACTTGGGTATCGTTTGCGAGGAAGAGCCGTTCAAGAAATTGATCAACCAAGGTATGATCCAAGGACGGTCGAACTTCGTGTACCGCATCAACGGAACCAATAAATTCGTTTCCTTGAACTTGAAAGACCAATACGAGGTCACCCCTATCCACGTAGACGTAAATATCGTATCTAACGATCTGTTGGATATAGAGGCTTTCAAGAACTGGCGTCCGGAATACAACGACGCAGAGTTCGTATTGGAAGATGGTAAATATATCTGCGGATGGGCGGTCGAGAAGATGTCCAAATCCATGTTCAACGTAGTGAACCCGGATATGATCGTTGAGAAATATGGTGCCGATACCCTACGTTTGTACGAGATGTTCCTAGGCCCGCTGGAGCAATCCAAGCCTTGGGATACGAACGGTATCGACGGCGTACACCGTTTCTTAAAGAAGCTTTGGGGCTTGTTCTTCGGCAATACGGATACCCTGCAAGTTACCGATGCCGAGCCTACGGCCGACGAATTGAAATCCTTGCATAAGCTGATCAAGAAAGTAACGTTCGACATCGAGCATTTCTCATACAACACGTCCATTAGCGCCTTCATGATTTGCGTGAACGAGTTAACGAGCTTAAAATGCAGCAAGCGCGCCATCTTGGAGCCGCTGATCACCTTATTGGCTCCGTTCGCTCCCCACATCACGGAAGAGCTATGGCATCAATTAGGACATGATACGACCATCTGCGATGCCCAGTGGCCGGAACATAACGAAGAGTATCTGGTAGAAAAATCAGTTACCTACGTCATCTCATTCAATGGTAAAGCCCGTTTCAACCTCGAACTTCCGGCAGATATCTCCCGTGAAGACGCTGAGAAGGCGGCCTTGAGCCATGAGAACTCAGCGAAGTGGATGGAAGGCAAGACCGTTAAGAAGGTAATTGTCGTTCCCGGCAAAATCGTTAATATCGTAGTGGGATGAACTTAAAACTCACAAAAATCTATTTTTCCGTACAGGATTATCTAATGATCCTGTTCGGAACTCTATTATACGGATTCGGATTCAACGCCTTTATCCTTTCCAACGAAATCGTGACAGGTGGGGTAAGTGGTATCTGTGCGTTGATCTTCTTTGCCTCCAATGGATTGATCCCGGTATCCGTATCTTATTTTGTCATCAACGTAGCCTTGTTGGTGGTAGCCTTAAAGATCCTTGGTCTAAAATTCTTGATAAAAACTATTTTCGGAGTTTTCTCACTCTCGGCTTCTCTCTCTCTCTTCGAGTGGCTGCTGAAAGGACAACCTATACTGCACGACCAGTCGTTTATGGCTATCATAATCGGAGCGTTTATGTGTGGTGCCGGACTAGGACTGGTATTCTCGGCCAACGGTAGTACCGGAGGTACGGATATTATCGGTGCGGTAATCAATAAATATAAGAATATATCGATCGGACGTATCCTTCTGTTTTGCGATTTCTTCATCATCAGTTCCTCTTTCTTCCTGTTCCATAACGTGGACAAGATCGTTTTCGGTTTCGTGGAGATGGTCATAAGCAATTACGTTCTCGACATGGTATTGAACGGTAACCGCCAATCCGTACAATTCCTCATCTTCTCCCAGAAGTACGACGAGATAGCGGATCGCATCATCCATGACTTAGGCCGTGGCTGCACGATACTGGACGGCGAGGGCGGTTATTCCCGCAAACCCGTCAAGGTAGTCGTACTACTCGCCAAGAAATCCGAATCCGTCTCCATCTTCCGGATCGTGAAACGGATAGACCACCAAGCGTTCATCTCCCAAAGCATTGTCCGAGGGGTATATGGTGAGGGGTTCGATCAGATAAAGACTTAAAAAAGAATATACAAACAATTTAAAGCATTTCCATACGTTATATATCTACCGTATAGAAATGCTTTCTTATTTAATAGATTACGAAATATGAAACTTGTATTCGCGACAAATAATCAACACAAACTGGACGAGGTCCGCAAGATAACCGCCGGATACGCGGAAATCATAAGTTTATCCGATATCGATTGCCATGACGATATCCCCGAGACGGCAGATACCTTAGAGGGAAATGCTTTGCTAAAAGCCCGCTATATCAAAGAGAAATTCGGATATGATTGTTTCGCTGACGACACGGGATTAGAAGTCGAGGTATTAAATAATGCTCCGGGAGTCTATTCGGCTCGTTACGCAGGAACAGAGCACGACTCGGAAGCTAATATGAACAAGCTGTTGTCCGAAATGAATCATAAAGAAAACAGAAAAGCACGTTTCCGCACGGTCATAGCTCTAATCCTTGACGGAAAAGAATATACCTTCGACGGTATCGTAAATGGCTCTATCACTACCGAAAAACGCGGAGATAGCGGATTTGGATACGATCCTATATTCATGCCTGATACCTATACACAAACTTTCGCCGAGATGGGTAACGATACAAAAAACCAGATCAGCCATCGTGCGAAAGCCGTCATGAAATTAACATTATTTTTATCTGATTACAATTGTTAATATGAGACATATACTTACTATCATTCTATTTTCATTCTTTTCATTCACTGTATTAGCCGCGAATTTTAATACAACCGGATGGAAAACGTATCTTTCTTACAATAACACAAACAGCGTAGAGGAATCGAACGACCAAGTATTTGTGGTAGCGGAAGGATCTCTTTATACGTATGGAAAAGAAGATAATAGTATTAAGCAATATTATAAAGGAAACGGATTAAATGATAATACGATTTCTTTGATCCGCTATAATAAACAAACAAAATCACTCCTTATTATCTATGATAATTCAAATATAGATATACTTGAGGGAGGAGTGGCGACAAATCTACCTTATCTGTCGACCAGTACGTCCATAAGAGACAAACAAATCAATTCAGTATTGGTACATGATGAATATGCCTATTTATCGACAGCATTCGGTATCGTCGTGATCAATATGGCCAAAAAGGAAATAAAGGATACCTACAAGCTTTCCTTAAATATAACATCGTGTGCCATACAGAATGGCAATATATATGCCTCTACAACCAATAAGGCAGAAGTATCTTCGGGGATTATATACGCCTCATTAAAAGAGAACCTACTGGATAAGGCAAACTGGAAGCCCTATGGATTATCAAACCTTTCCGATAGTCATACGATCTCAGCTATCGCTTCATTCAAGAATACCTTGTTCTACTTGGTCAGTCAGCAAGGTATCTTCTATGAAAACAATGGAGAGCTTTCCCGAATAATAAATAGCTCAACCCTAAAATACATGAAAGTAATAGGCGAAAAATTAGCATGTATAGATAACTCAAGGGTTTTCATCGTATCCGATACGCAAAAGTTTGACCAAATAAACTTAAGTATCAATGATATCAGTACCTATCAAGCAGACAAATATTGGATAGCGGAAGGAAGCAAAGGGCTACGTTCTATCCAACGGAAAGGCTCAAATAGTTTTGAGGCTCTTAATGAACCTATCATTTTAGACGGACCTTACAGCAATAGCGCATTCGATATTGTTTGTAAAAATGATAAAGTATATATGATCATAGGAGGTAAAGACCTCCTAAATGGTAAGCGCTTCGACAAAGGAGGTTATATTCTTACATACGATTATGATAAATGGTCTTTTATCGATCCTAAAGAAGCCCAAAAGAAACTCAATTTACCAAGAAATCCACGAGACTATACAAGTATAGCCGTAACGACCGATGATTCTAATGATGAAATCGTATACGCCTCTTCCATGGGTGATGGCGTTATCCAATATAAGAATGGAACTCCCGTCCAGTCATACAATGAAAAGAATGCCTTTAAAGAAACCGCAGGAGGCTATGGGTCCGGTTATTGTTATATAGATGGACTGGCCTTTGATAAAAATGGAAATTTGTGGATGACAAGCTCAGAGGTTAACCATGCGGTACTTGTTCTTGACAAAGCAGGAGCATGGCATCGTTTGGATATCGAACAACTTAGAGGAGTTTATACAATAAACGATATACTTATAACCTCCACTAACGACAAATGGATTTATGTGCCTCGTAACACCCCTAAACTTGTAATGATACCGAATAGCGAGTCTTTAGACGAAGTTTCCTCGTATGAGTTTACTACACTTATTGATACCGACGGAAAAGAATTGACTCCTAGTAATTATACATGCGTAGCCGAGGATAAGGATGGATATATCTGGGTTGGTACGAATCGGGGAGCCGTATATTTCACTAAACCTAGGATCTCTTCCGCTGAGGATAAAGCCGCTACACGTTGTACAAGGGTAAAATATACCAATGAGGAAACTGGCAATCTCGCTTATTTCTTAGATAACGTTGTCGTCACGACCCTAAAAGTAGACGCAGGTAATCGAAAATGGATTGGAACCAAAGGAAATGGCGTCTATGTTCTAGATAATGATAATGAGACAATCGTTTATCAATTTAATACGACCAATAGCCCGCTCCTTTCCGATAACATATACGATATAGAGATAAACGATAAGACCGGTGAAGTTTTTATCGGTACCGATAAAGGACTAAATTCCTATCAAGGAGAAGCTTCGGAAGGTAAATCTGATTACTCGGAGATCTACGCATATCCTAATCCGGTACGTCCCGAACATATGGATAAAGTAACGATTGTAGGATTAATGGATAATTCGAATGTAAAAATCACGGATTTAAACGGAAATATTATTTATCAAACTAAATCCTTGGGGGGGCAAGCTATCTGGAATTGCCGGAACGCAAACGGATCACGTGTAGCGACAGGCGTATATCTTGTACTAGCTTCCACGGAGGAAGCCTCAGAGAGCGTCGTAACAAAAATCATTGTAGTCAAATAGAACAATGAATCAATCAGAGAAAGTTTTACTCAACTCCAGATTAATAAATCAAGTAAAAGAAGCGAATAATTTTGATTTTATTCGCTTCTTTCTTGCGTATTCTGTCATGTTCAACCATTTCAGCACACTGACAGAGACAGATCCTTTTTGGTTTGTTAGCGGAGGATTTCGAGTGAAAGGTTTCTTTATTATTAGTGGATTTCTTGTTATGTTTAGCTTCTTACGTACGCCTAATACCCGGATTTTTTTCCGTAAACGTATTCAACGTATTATGCCCGCCTACAGCTTGACTATTTTATTATGTGCCTTAATCGGATTATTCCTTACCTCTTTATCCTGCAGGGAATACCTCACCTCTTCTAGCTTATACACCTATCTTATCTGTAATTTACTTACATTTAACTTTTTATCGCCGGATTTACCCGGCGTATTCGATACCAATCCTTTACAAGCGATGAATGGGTCTTTATGGACTATCAAGGTTGAATTCATGCTATATATCATTATACCCATTATCTATTGGTTACTGAAAAGATACAATAAATTGGTATGCCTACTTCTTATTTATATCTTATCTTTCATCTACTCGACAACGTGTAATTATTTAGATGATATGACACACAACCCTATTTATGAATTCATGAAAAGACAATTCCCCGGACAAATGATGTACTTTTGTTCCGGTATTATCATACTTGCCTATTTCCCTGTTTTTCGAAAATATATGAGATATTTGTTCCCTGTCAGCCTATTTCTTTTATTGGGTAGAGAGTATCTGCTGCTGAGTATTTTCGAGCCTATCGCTCTAGCCTCTATCATTATCACGGTAGCTTATGGATTCAAGTGGTTACATGTATTCAATCGGATGGGAAATTTCTCGTATGGTATTTTCTTGATTCATTTCCCGATCATCCAAATATTCATTCATTACGGACTTGATCGGTATAGCTTTATATTGACATTGGCTCTTACCACTATCCTTAGCACCGGATTGGGTATGTTATCCTGGAAATACATAGAGAAACCTTGTTTATATCATCCTAAAAAGAAAAACCAGATGAACGCAATGATCGGATGATCTGATCTGTTATCTTCTCCGCTCCTTTCCGGTTCGGATGGATAGCATCATAAAAATCCGACGTATCCAATAGCTCCATACAGTCGACGATAAGGATAGAATCAAACATTTGAGTAAACATTCGCAAAGCTCGTTGTTTCTCCGCTACTGTAAAAGCTGTTATATCCGGGTTATACGGCATGACAACCAGACAATAAATAATACCCCTATCCCTAAAATAAACGGAAGAACGCTCTATCAACCTTTTCCATTCAGGAGTAATCTGATATGCCTCGAATTTATTTTCTTCATTCTGTTCTTCTACTTTCCGTTTATAGACAGATTCATTTCTATCAGACATCGTAGAGTTTGGATAACGTAAATCAGAGGTTATAATTCCGGGGATAACATCATCATCCAACTTATTACGCAGATAAGTAGTCAAGCCGGAGAATAAACAATTTCGAGCCACATAATTATAGTATAAATTCGGTTCACTTAAAGTTTTTTCTAAAGCAGGAAGTAATTCACAGGTAAAACCATCCATTTTATATCCATACATATGTAGAGCTACCCGGTTGGGATCATCCAATTCGATCGGGCCACGTAATTGATCTAAATCCACACACTGTACAACTACTTGCACAGAAGATGGTAAATAGGAATAATACAAGGCACTCTCACTCAATCTCTGACCAGTAGAGGTAAGATTATATACACAGGGATTTCCTCGCAACTCTGCTTCTAACTTGTATCCGTTCACACCACTCATACCGCGGCTATTACCTAAAATAACAAGATCCGGACGCTCTTCCGGATTATTTAATGTACTCCATATAAGTCGTGTTCGTACGTAGTCGTTAGGCAATAATCGATAGAGATAGGGAGTGATCTGATTGAACAAAAACAACAAGATCCCCAGAAACAACAGGAATCTTATCATACTCTTTATTTGTTTATGCGTTGGTTTCATACTTGCTAGAATTGAAAATAAATAAAGCTAGAAGCGTTATTTCCGAAGAAATATATACAAAATAAAAGGATCGCATATAAAGTATATCGTATATATATACTTCGTATTTTCCTAATATCAAATCCAAACGGCTGTTTCCGATTCATCCACTCGATCACTAACATACAAGTAATGAAAATAAGCGATAATAAAGCAGAAACATTATTGGCCCCACTTACCTTAGGCACACGGAATAAAGAAGAGGAGAACAGATCATATATATAATCGAGTGCCATTGATATATTCTCAGCCCTAAATAGAATCCATCCGATCACCACGAAGCCAAATGTAACCAACATAGACACAACGTTTGATGGTATCAACCTTATCTTTACATATTTCTTTAGTATCAACAATGCTATACATAGCAAACCATGGTAAACACCCCAAGCCACAAATGTCCAGTTCGCTCCATGCCAAAGACCGCTCAAGAAAAATATGATCAAGATATTCCGAATATGTCTAAAGAAACCATTATGGCTACCTCCTAAGGGAATATATACATAATCTACAAACCAAGTATTCAACGAGATATGCCAACGTCTCCAAAACTCGGCTATATCTAAAGAAAAATAGGGATACCGGAAATTTTGCCTCAACTGTATCCCAAACAACTTGGCTGTACCTATAGCTATATCTGAATATCCGGAAAAATCTCCATAAATCTGGAATGAGAACAAAACGGCTCCCAATAGCAAAGTACTAGCCGGGTAATTTCCATAGTTCCCGAATATGTCATCTACGACCAAGGCACAATTATCGGCTATCAGGATTTTTTTGAAAAACCCCCACATCATTTGTCGTATCCCATCTACAGCGTCGTTATACTCGAAGCTGCGAGGTCTCTCAAATTGTATCAACAGGTTAGTAGCCCGTTCGATAGGGCCAGCCACCAACTGTGGGAAAAAACTAACAAACGCGAAAAAGGAAACGATATCTCTTGTCACCGGCAATTTACCTCTATACACGTCAATCGTATAACTTAAGGCTTGGAATGTATAAAAACTAATCCCGACCGGTAATAAGAGAGAAAGCGTAGAGATGTGCAATGAAATCCCTATATAAGAGAAAGCATCTACCAAACTATCCACAAAAAAGTCGTAATACTTGAAGAAAGAGAGTATCAGTAAGTTAAATATGACATTCGCAACCACGATACCTTTATCGAACCAGCGAGGTATCTTCCCGGCCCTCGCACGTACTTCCTCTATTCCTATCCCACTCAGCCAACTACAGAAAGAGGTAAGGGCTATCAATGCCAAGAACCGGTAATCCCACCACCCGTAAAAAAGATAACTAACTACGACTACAAATAAATTCTGTAGTCGTAGTCGCTTTCCGAAGACAAGCCAATACAATAAAAATACGATTGGCAAATAAATCAAATATTCAATCGAATTAAATAGCATAATAACCGCGAAGATATAATACTAATGCTTTATACCCTCGAACATCTCCGAGCGATCTTCTTTCGCTTGGGTGGATTTGGCCTTGAAACTATTAAATGTCCAACTCAACGTCAACGTGATTTGTGGATATTTGGGTTTGATACGTGTCAGGGAACGTAAATCTGCCGTTTGGATATCGCTGATATATTTGGCGGAACGGAAAATATCCCGGAAAGCTAAGGTGGCGGTTAGTTTTCGGTTACATAGTTGCTGGCGGACGGCTACGTTCGCGTACCAATAAGCGTCCGTACGGCCCTGCGTCGTTACGGAAGGGCCTACAAAACTACCATCCAATTGGATACGGGTGTATTTCCCCAGATTAAACAGGTTATTCCATAGGATATCGTAATTGGTGCTTGAGGTCGTATTTCCACCGGCGGCCTGTTCGTTCTTCACCTTATAATGATAAACGTTTCCGTTGACCGTGGTATTCCACCAACGTACCGGATGCAGGCTGACACTTAGCTCGATACCTGTTGAATAATCATGTCCTACGTTTGACATCGAGTCTAAGGTTACACCGGCTGAATAAGGTACGCGCAACCGCTCGATCTTATCTTTTCGATACCGATGAAAGGCGGTAGCGGATACCGTATTTTCCCCGAAACTCTTCCGGTAGTTCAATTCAAAGGAGTTGATGTACTCCGGACGTATATCCGGATTACCGATCTCGGCCGTATAAAAGTCACGATACGTAATATAAGGCTCCATATAAAAAAGCTGCGGACGTGTGGTACGACGGGAATAGGAAGCCAACAAGCGATGCTCATTCGGGAACGTATAGCCCAAATGCACCGATGGGAAAAACTCAAAACGATTCTTCGTACGATCCGCTCCCTCCACGGAACTTCGCAAGACCGTATGCGTATGCTCTCCCCGAACGCCGGCTTGCGCCTCTAAATTCTTCCACGTATGGGAAAGAATCGTATAAATTGAATTCACCCCTTCTTGAAAATAAAACGTGTTGTAGATATCGTCACGCCAAAAGAACGTTTGTCCCTTGGGGTCCCACCATTCCATATTGTAATCGCCGTCTTCCAAATAAGAATAATATTGGTAACCCGCCTCTAGCTTACCTCCTTTCCCGAAAGGCAAGGCGTAATCCAGATTGATACGCATCGTTTCCCGGTGCTCGGCCTCATAAGCACGGTGCCCTTGTTGGCGTTGCCCTTCCAAAGACATCAAGTCATTAAAGAAATATTCCAACGCATGACCGCCATATTTGTAATAGGCACTACCGGAAAGCTCGTGTCCCTTATCGTTGAACTTATGCTGTACCGCCAGACTTCCCAAACCTATATTCTCATCATTATCATAATCATCTATGCTTCGATAATCTTCCGTCACCGGAGAGCCGCCCGCTACCGAACGGGTTTCCTTATAGTTCATCTCTCCCTTACGCTTATTTCCGCCATAGCCGCCCTCCAGATCCAACGCGATGGTTGTCTTGGGAAGATTCAGGCTCCAACCGCCTTTCATCGTATAATGATAGCTGTTTCCCGTACGAGGCCCGACGGAATGCGAGGTAGTGGTCTGATCGCCCACCACCGTCATCTTCTCTTGGTCGAAATCACTCTTGCGCAACCGGTCTGTCCACTGTCCACCGATGTACCAACGGGAACGCTGATGTTGCTGTGCCAACAAGAAATCGACATGGCGGGAAAGCCACGTACTTCCCGAGAGATTCACCATCCCACTCAATCCCCGCTGGGAATGCTTCTTCGTGATAATATTAATGATACCTACGTCGCCTTCCGTATCATGCTTGGCGGAAGGTGTCGTGATAATCTCTATATTCTCTATATGCCCGGCCGGGACTTGCTCCAAAGCCTGTGTACCCGAGAAGACACTCGGCTTACCATCTATGTAAACCAAAAAGCCGCTGCTTCCACGAAAAGTAACATCGCCTTCCGCGTCTACCCGTATGGAAGGCGTATTCTCTAATATATCCACCGCGGAACCGCCTCCTCCCATCATATTGGAAGAGGCCTCGACCACTTTCTTATCCAACTTATAAACCAATTGGCGTTTCTCGGCCACTACCTCCACTTCGGCGATACCTACCTCCAAGGGACTCATCATCAACTTACCTAAATCCACCGGAGACGAGGCATCCAAGATGATATCATTCTTTGTAAACACATCATATCCCATCAGACGGACCATGACCACATAATTACCCGGAGCCACCTTAGTAAACGAGAAACGTCCTTGATCGTCCGGAAAAGTCTGTTGCAAAGGTTTTTCACTTCCCATCGCAAACAGAAAGATATCCGCATAATTAATCACTTGATTCGTAGAGGCATCTATTAACTGCCCCTTAATACGGGCATTCGGAGAAGAAGCCCACGAGAGCGCACAAATCACCCATAATAAGGCCAACATTAGTCCTATCTTTTTCATGATATTGAGAATTACAATTAGATTTCTACGCAAAAGTAACTAAATTCAGAATGTTACGGTAATTAATAGCGATCATTCTTGATATATTCTTTCCCGGGATCGTCCGAGTTCGAGTAGCGAAGCAAATGGTTTCTTCCTAGGGAAACAAAAGTTTCTATATGGGAAAACAGAAGTTTCTTCAGTATAAAACTTTAGTTTTCTTCTATGAAAACAAATGTTTCCTATGTGTAAAACTTTTGTTTTATACCATAAAATGTCTTTTCCTGATTTATCTAGACACTTTTTTTGTTTATAAACGTAATCAGTAGACAGTAGTTATAAAGTAATACTGATATAGTAGTCACTTCTTTTAACTTCATACTGATAACAT
>OIEV01000766.1_pt1 | contig 18790 bp, 15 predicted proteins | sample 1581881 | NCBI WGS metagenome assembly OIEV01 (sample SAMN03279760, study PRJEB24777) | human gut metagenome | isolation source: fecal sample PR121 from 1 month old male Malay infant, vaginally delivered... | place: Singapore | collected 2005-09-16 | reverse complement strand
GAAGATCGAGGCCGGGCTGGGGCGCGGCCGCTCCAAGAAGGCAAAGGTCAACGGCCCGCGCACCATCGACCTGGACCTGCTGTGGATGGACGGCGAGACCCACGGCGGCAAGAAGCTGCGCCTGCCGCATCCGCTCATTGGCGAGCGCGACTTTGTGCTGGTGCCGCTCGAGGACCTGATGCACGACCCGGCGCGGTTCTTCCGCTACAACGGCGTCGAGGTCAAGGAGCCCGAGGACCGCGTGGGCCATATCGTGGGCGAATTGGGGCGTATGTAGATGATTGAGATGAATGCTGTGGCCGTTGGCACCGAGCTTGACGCCGCGCGCGACGCGGGTCGCGAGGGTGCGTCCGCGGGCTGGTGCGCGTGGAGCGCGGGCGAGGCGTCGCTGACGTTTTCGCTGGTCGTGCGCCCCGATGTGAATATGCACGCCTTCCACGGCCTGCCGTTTGTGGCCGCGATGGGCATGATGGACGCGCTCGTGGGCACGGCTTCGACGCCGGGGTTGGGCCTTGCCGGTAAAGTGGGTATCCAGTGGCCGAGCGATATCGTGTGCGGTGCGCCTGCGTTTGAGACGTCGCTCGCGCGTGTTGCCGTGAACGGCGGTGCCGGTGCCGCGGGCATGTTCGGTGCCGTGACGGTGGATATTGAGCGCTCGGCGCTGAGCGAGCTCGGTGTGGATGTGGCCGACGAAGCGCTGGTCGAGGCGCTGTCCGCCGCCGTGCTGACCCGCGTGGACGCCTGGGCGGTTGTTGCCAACACGCCGCAGGGCGCTGTCGGTCCGCTGGCTCCCGTGCTGGGCGAGTATTTCGATATGGTGCCGCTGCTGGGCCGCCAAGTTGCGGCGGTGTCGCCCAACGGCCTGCCGCTCGCGGTCGGTGTGTTCGCGGGTCTGGACATCTGGGGCCGCGCGACCATCAAGACCGATGCCGGCGAGCAGGAGTTTCCGCCCGAGGCCGTACGGATTCGCGGGCTGTAACGCGAGGCGCCCGCGCCCAAAGATAACGATGACAACGAAGCTCTCCTCGGCTGTGCCGGGGAGGGCCTCGCTTGTTTGGGGAATGGGTTACCAGCGTCCTATTCCCCAAAACTGAAAAATTTTCGATTTTGAGGAATAGGGCCGATGTGTTGCCTAGTTCGCCGCTCGCGCTCGCGCTCGACTTAAGCCCCTGTCTTACCCCAGCTCCTGCATGCGGTGGTAGATTTCGCAGATACCCTTGATGGTGAGTTGTCCGTCGACCACGTCGAAGGCATCGGTCGAATCGGCGACGATGCCGCGCTGCCCGCCCGGGGCGATAGCGGGGGCGTCTCCGCGTCCCAGCTCCCGCTTCAGGCGTGGGACCAGGCCCTCGGCCATGGCGGCGGCGCCCATCACGGCGCCGACCTTGATGCACTCCTCGGTATCGCGGCCGATGGCATGCTCGGGCGCCTCGAGCGGCACGCTGGCGAGCTTGGCGGCACGGGTGGCAAGCGCGTCCATGGAGATGCGGATGCCCGGCGCGATCGCTCCGCCAATGTAATAACCGTCCTCATCGATGACGTCGATATTGGTCGCGGTGCCAAAGTCCACCACGATCGCCGGCGCGCCGTAGAAAGTTTCGGCCGCAACGGCGTTGGCGACACGGTCGGCGCCTACGGCCTGGGGACGCGCCGCACGCAGCTTGGTCACCGCGGCCGTCTGCGGTCCGATGACGATGGCGTCCGCGGCAATGCGGTCGGCTACGGCGTGCCATTCGCGCGAGAGCTGCGGCACTACGCCGGCAAAAGCGATCGCGTCGACCGCATCGAGCGAAAGGCCGTACATCTTAAAGAAACCCATCAGGCGCACGTGGATCTCGTCGGCGGTATAGGAGCGGTCGGTGGGCATGCGCCACGACTGCACCAGCTCGTCTCCGTCAAACAGGCCCATGGCCGTCTGCGTGTTTCCCATATCGATAGCGAGCAGCATGTCTACTCCCGGTGTTGGCATAAAGGGACGCGCACCATTGTATACGTGCCGTCGACGGCGCTCGGCTGCGATTCGTTTACGGTGATATGGTCTGAGGGGCTTAAATATGAAGGAATTATGCTCTACGAGATTTTCCTTGCCGTTTACCGAACTCCCGCGTAATATTCTTTCTTGCGCACATGAGGCGCCCAGACATTGCGGGGTGGAGCAGTCTGGTAGCTCGCCGGGCTCATAACCCGGAGGTCGTAGGTTCAAATCCTGCCCCCGCGACCAAAATTTCAGCCCTGAACTGGTAAAACGGTTCAGGGCTTTTTCGTTGCCTTTGGGCAAAAATGCCCAAAGTAATCTGTATGGTAATATGTATGAGCGAAAAAACCTTAGACCCTGCGTTTCGCCAGGCTATCTCTGAGCGCTCGGAGCACCTCAACCGCAACGGGCAACTCGTCAATCTCGAATGAATCAAGAATCTCTTGCACCTCGGCGGAAAGCTTCGCCTTGTCGGGTTTTGGGGCGTCACTGAGCAAAGCGTCGGTGCCTACCGACAGCTCCTCTGCAATCTTTGCGAGCACGGGCAAGCTCAGCTTGGTGTTGCCCGTTTCGATGTGGCTCATGTGCGTTACCGATATTCCAACTTTTTGCGCGAGCGCCTCCTGCGACAGCCCGCAGGCTTTGCGGTAACGCCTGATGCGCTGTCCTATGTCGAAGTATTTCATTTTAACCGCCCGTCAAAATCAAGTTGCCTTGAATCGTATGGGCGATTAGCCTCAAATATAATAAACTGGAAAGGCTGTATTTCATGCATGCAGTTAATGTTTGAGACCTCATTCTTACGAACGAGGCGAGAGCGTTAGTGAGTCAAAAAAACAGGAGGTAATGCGATGACGCCAATGAACGAGCAGGAAAACCTGCTATCGGGTATCACAATCGCTCATAACCTGATGCACCGCGTGGTCAGTCTTCAGCAACGCATCAACCAGCTCACCACTCAGTTTGCCGCCAAGACGGAAAAGAAGACTAAAAGGCACCCTGTTCTCTATGCAATCGGGGGCTTCCTTATTGCGTTCACGCTTATCACGAGCACGCCACTTAAGGTGATAGCGTATCTCCCTACCCTTCCGTTCTTCTCGATGGGAGGCACGGAGCTTCAATTGGCGGTCTGGAATATCGTGAACCTCATCGTCTCAGCTATCATCGGTGCGATTCTATACAAGGTCATAGCGAAGACGGCGGACAAAAGCCGCTCCCAGAGAAATGCCGCGATTGACCAAAGCAACCAACGAGTTGAAGCCAACAACCAGGCCCTAGCCCAGAGCATCGAGCAAACCAAGCAGGAGATTTTCGCCGTACAGCAGCAATGGGCTTCGCAGGTCGCCCCGTGGTACCCCATGGATTACGACAGCATCGAAGCCGTGGATTTCTTCCTTGCTGCCGTGCGCAACCATCGCGCCACCACCGTACAGGAGATGGTCAACCTCTACGAGACCGAGATGCACCAGCGCCGCATGGAAGCGGGCCAGCAGCAGATTCTCAACCAGCAGCGCATCGGCAACATGCTGCAAATAGGCAACCTGTTCATGCAGGGGCAGATTCTCAATCAGGCTCAGCAGATAAACGCGAACACCGCCAGTGCGAGCGGCAACCTCGACTGGATGGCTCGCGCGATGGGAAAGCGCTAAGTAATGACGCGGTTGACATAACGAGGTAACTCGAAACCACCATGAAAGAAAAGGGGATGGATAATGAACGGATTATCCCAGTGGGCGCGCTCGCATAAGCCCCAAGTCGCAGTGATAGTCGCTGCGATCGTTGTTGCGATAGCCGTGGCAAGTGGAGCGTTCGCAACGTCCGAGCAACAACCAGAACAGCAGGAGTCAAGAACCGTCGATGTGACCCTCAGCGTCACGGCCGACCACGGTTGGGACGAGAACTCCACGCCCGCCATCGCCCATATCGAGGGCAACGATGTGGACTTCTACCACGCGGTGACCCCCGATGCCGACGGCAACAAGGGCACTTCCACGGTCGAACTCGCCGAGGGCGACTACACCGTGAGCTTCGTCAGCCCCGTGAACTCCGACGGTTCCGCCTTCGACATCTACGACACGGGCGCTCCCGTCGACATCACCGTCGACGCCGACGCGAAGACCGCGCCTGCCGTCAACTGCCCCATGGCGCAGATTCCCGCCGACAAGGTCACCGACGATATGCTCGCGGACATCGTCAACAAGACCAAGGACGCCATCAAGAAGGGCGACGAGACCTTGAAGGGCAACGCCGGCACGGGTATCCTCGACAAGCTCGACGGCAACGTCGCCAAGAACCCGAACGCGAGCGACAAGACCAAGCAGGAGGCGACTGACGCCGACAAGGACGTCGATGTCAACGACAAGCCTGCCCAGACGACGCCGTCTATCAAGAACGACAACAACAACAAGGCTGACAATAACGCTGGTTCCCAGTCTTCCAACACTGGTTCTTCGAACTCTGGCAATTCCGGTTCGGCTTCCAACAAGCCTTCTCAGTCCAGCCAGCCTTCCAAGCCCGCCCATACGCACACTTGGGTGAACCATACGGCTACCCGCAATGTCTGGGTGAGCAACTGGGTCGACGTGCCCGACTACGGCACTCAGCAGGTTCAGACTGGAACTCGCTTCGTATTCTCCGAGGACGGTTACGTCACAACCAGCTATAACGATGCCACAGCACACGCTGTAGCACTCATTAAGCAGGGCTATGTGGGCAACTATCACACCGAGGCCGTCTATGAGACCCAACAGGTTCAGACTGGTTCCCACAAGGAAGACCACGGTACTTGGCAAACCGAATCTTACGTGGACTACGTGTATTGCAGTTCGTGTGGTGCTCGTCAGTAGCACCGCTCCCGCACAGCGGGATGCGAGTGCTCGTCAGTAGCACCGCTCCCGCACAGCGGGATGCGAGTGCCCATCAGTAATGACGTGACCATCACGGCACGTGCTGTGTTCGGGCATAGCCCTCACAGACCCGCCCGCTCCCTCCGGTCGCGTGCAGGTGTCCGTTTCCCGAACAAGGGGAGCACCCGTTATGCGGATGCTCCCCTTTATTTTTTTGCCCAGATGCTCCGGAATACCGCGAAGTAGGATCAGCAACAGCGCACCGACCTTTGAAGGGCTTTTCGAGGTCTTTCGGTGGGCTGTTCTGAGACCTTTTCGCACCCCTGTCCGAACAAAGCCCCTGCGAAGGTCTTTCGGAGGTCTTTCGCTGGGCTTTGGATGGGCATGTGTGAAAGACGCCTGCGGCGTCGGGTGCCTCTGAAACGAAGATAAGGAGGTACACGATGGACAAGGAGCGTCTTGAACCCAACGGCCCCCAGGAGGAGGCCATGTGGAGGGCACAGGTGCTCAGGCGCACCGCCCGCATCTGCTCGGCGAAGGCCAAGGAGCTTGAGCGCATGGCGAAGGTGGACGGGAACACCCCCGTGCGCGACAGCGGCACCCTGAAGGACGTGCTCAAGCGCATCGACAACGTGATGGAGTGGCGGTTCGTGAACGCTCTGGGCGAGGTCGTCCTCGACGGGGACATCCTCGCGGAGAGTATCGACTGCGAGACCCTGCGCACCATGCGCTGCTGCGTGGCGGAATACCTCAAGCGAACCGAGGGGCGGGAAGCGGAGGGGAAGGGCGATGAGTGACTACGGCATCAAGACCTACGCCGACCTCGCCGAGACGTGCGGGAACATGGTACTCGCAAACGAGATGGCAAAACGCCCGCTTGAGCTTGTGAGCGGAGACTGGGCACCGTGGGAGGAGATTTTCCAGTGGTACATCATACAGGACCCGTCGTTTGTCATGGAGCACACGGGCGAGCCGGTGTTCTACGACGAGGAGCTTGACCTGTACGTCCTTGGGGTAAATCATCTAGGCACAGCTTGGCAGCTCGTGCCCGCTCCGATAATCTACGACTGAAAAGACGCCGAAGGGCGCAGCGAAAACAATCGCTGCGCCCTTTTTTTTTGCTCCGCGCACACTCAAGACGCACTTTCTACACGTCGTCACTTTACGCCTGAACTTGTAGAAAAACTCCGAGAAGATTGCCCCGTTTATGGGGCTTTTCGAAGCGCTTTCTACAATTGTCGCAATTTTCGACAAATTCAACCCCTAAAAACTAACGTGTTTTCTACAGCGCTTCGCGCCATATATCAGGAGAAACTTCCCCATCCCTCTCCGCGTTACGCTACGAGGGACAAAAGGGGGAAAGGGCATAAGGGGGACTGACGCAGCGTGCGCTGCGGTCGGCATAGCCGACAGTCCCCCTCGATGCGACCTCAGGGTCGCAAACGCTGCGAGCGCAAGGCGCTCGCAGATGCCGTCTCAGGACGTACGCCAGCGGGCTTGGGTGCCGGCGGAGCGCCACATGAAAAGGGACGGAGGCGAAAAGCCGTCCGTCCCTATCGAAACAGTGGATGCCGCCGTGATCGAAGCGACTGTCCCTGCGGTGCGGGGCAGATCGCTTCGCTTTCGCGGCGGTCCGCATCATGAGGCTCAGCGGGCTGCGGGTTGACTTACGGCTCGCCTTGCGGGACGTCTCGCACCAGCCCCTCGTATCGCTCCTTTATGCTGGCGGGCATGCACGCGCGGTCGGGGTTGATGCCGCGAAAGGCTCTGTCCATCCACTCGGTCACTTCGTACTCCAAGATGAGCGGTTCGGACCAGCCCATCTTTGAGGGGGCGCGGACGGGGTTTTGGGTGGAGCTCCATCCAATGCCGTGCTGGGGCAGGAGCGCCTTGACCTCCTTGACGAAGACCTGCTTGGACTGAACCCTTCCCGAGGGGTTGTTGCGCCGCGACCAGTGACGGTACAGGTCGTGGAGGAACTGCCAGGGGAGCAAATCCCAAACGACTTGCGGCAGGATGTCGTCGAGGAACTGGCGCACGGGGTCGTTCACCTCGCGATACTCGGCAAGGAGCCTGTGCGTCGCCTCGGGGGCGTCAAGCTCGTAGTAATCGGTCTTTGCGAGGATGCGATGGAGCACGTATTCGAGGACTTCGGGTCGGTTCAGGTAGTCGCCCTTGATGTACTTGCGCTCGCAGCCCTCGAAGCGCTTCTCGAAGGGAATCACCAGAAGGCGGCGGTACAGAGACTCCGACTTGTCGCGAAGCTTCGGCAGCGAGTTGATGCACTGAATCATGAAGCCTCGGAACTTCACCGAGCGCGGGTCTTTGAACTTGCGGTTCATCAAGAACGGGTCTCCCGTGATGATGGACTTGAGCGCCGCCGCATCGTCCAGGTAGGTGCCCGTGTCGTTCTCGTCGGTGATGATGGCGGAGACGCGCGTGAGAGATTCGAGCTTGAAGTCGTCCCCGAACGCTTTGATGGGGATGGACGCCCACGCCCCCTTGCCGCAGAGGTTGCGGGCGAGGGTGCAAAACGTCCCCTTGCCGTTGTTGCCGAGGGTCGAGTACAGCCACGCGCTCTTGTTCCAGTCGACGTTGGGGCGCACGACCGCACCGAGAACCTGCCAAAGAAGCTCCACGACCTTGGGGTCGTCGGAAAGCTCGTCCATCCACGTCACTACGTCCCAGTCGGTGCCGTCCTCGTTGTTGTGGATGACGGGATTGGGGGCGTCTTCCACGAAGTCCGTCCCGATTTTGGAGGTGAACACCAGCTCGGGGTCGAAATCCATGAGAATCTTGTTGCCATAGTCGTACAGGCCGTTGTTCACGGCGACGAGGTCGGGCTTGGTGCAGGGGGACACCACCTCGCACACCGCGCGCAAGATTGCAACGACCTCATCGACGTTGCGTTTGCTGATCGTTGCGTCATAGCGGCGGATAAGCCGCGTGAGGTTGTCGCTTCTGGTGTCGTAGACGCCCTTGGCATCCCCCTCCGACTGGTACACGCCCACGTCGTAGTTTCCGTCCCCCTCGTCTGCCGCCCAGCAGATGAGCTTGGCGTGGTGGAGCCACTTGATGGCAAGCGCAATCTGGAGGGGCAGAAGCTCCCTGAGCTTCTTGAGGCGCTCGCCCGGCGGTTTCTGGTCGGGGTAGGCGACCTCCAGTCTTGCGCCGATAGGGGCATTTTCGTCACGGGGACCGAGGTTGTACTCCTGTATGGCGTTGTTGGTGGCTTGGAGCAGCTCGCCTTCGATGGCCGGCGGAGACGGGATGCTGTCCATGTCGATGCCCCCAAGATAGTCTTCGGTCACGGTTCTTATAAGCTCGTTATACGTCTGTGCCATGGCTTCTCCTCCGAATCTTTCGCGGTGTTTTTAGAATGTTTTACCGTGACATTCGGTGACTGAGAAGACCTCGTTTTCTGCAAAAGCGCAGGTAGAAGGGCTTTCTGTTCGTAAATGAGCGGAAAGCCGGTGTGCTGTTTTCGTGAAGCGAGGACGCCGCGGCGGAGAAGGTGGCGCGCGGCAGGTCTGGCAGGTGCGCGGCAGGGGTCGGCGCGGCGACTTCCTGCCGCCCTTCCTTCTGCGGCGATGGGGGCTGAGAGGGCGCTGGCAGTCCTGGCAGCCTAAATAGTACATGGACACAGGTAAAACCGTTCCCCTGCCTTTTCGTGTACGTCTTCTTCCACCGCTACCCGTTTTGCGGTGGCGGGAGGGGCTGCCAGGGTTGCCAGTCCCGCCTTGCGAGCCTGTGGGCGGGGGTTTGGGATGGCAGTTCGGGTCTGAAAAGCCCTGCCGCAAGGCTGCCGCGAGGCCGCAACGGCGTCGCCCCGATCATGCAACGACGGGATGAGGCGCGTGCGAGCGTGCGTTGCAAGTGCGGGGCTTGCCCTGCCGCTTATGGTGACTTTATGGAACTGTTTTCCGAAAAACGCGGCGTGAAAACGGGCGCGTCTCTCTCGTTGCCCTCAGCATCGGTCTTCCCGGGCGATGCGCCTAAAAACAAGCGCCATCTTCCCCGTTTGGCAAGAATGGCACGGCGGGGTAAGATGTCATCAGGCCGTTTGAGGCCTCGTGCTCTGGCGCTTCCGTCTCCTCGAAGCGCTAACCACTGGATGCAGGTGGCGTCTCCCATGACGCCTTAAGAGGCTGCCTCGGGGAAACAGAGCCTCCCCACGCCATGTCCGATGCACCAAACCCCTGCTCGGGCTGGGCAAGGCCAAAAGACCGCTGCAGGTCGGCTCGCGGGACGCGCGAATTGGGTTTCGCCGATTCCCGCATGTCAGGAAGCGCGGATGTGCGTATCGCATCCGATGGGAGCGCCTTCTGGCCAGGATGCACGCCGCTATTGCGGCTGTGCCTGTTGCCAGGAGGCAGTCATGGCTACAAACGAAACCGATTCCATTTTTCTCATCGACTCAAAAGAGGCCGCATTCGTGCTGGGCATCAGCTCTCGCACGCTCGCGAACTGGCGCTGCAAGGGCCGAGGGCCTGCGTACATTCGCCTGGGCAAGAAGCGCTCCCCTGTGATGTATCGCGTGAGCGACGTGCAGGACTGGATTGTCGAACATCAGGTAAAGGCGAGCGGAGATGCTCGCCGATAGGCGACGCAAAGGAAGGGAGGTGAAACATGGCCCGCGTCGCCCTTGAGCTTGGAGAGACAAGCATTGACCGCGCAAAGATTACGCCGACGCCCGACGGTGGCTATCGCATGCAGTGGAGCATGCGCTTGCTGAACGGGCGTCTCATCAAGAAGACGACCAAGGGGAAGTGCACCAAAGGTGAGCTGCGCCGCCGCGCTCATGCCCAAGCTGAGGAAATTCTCGCAACAGGCGGGGGCAGCACTCCTTGGAAGGGCTCGTCGAGCATGCGCGACTATATCCGCAAAGAGGTAATCCCCGGAATCGAGCGCACCGATGATTCCATCTTGCGACCCCGAACACGGGACAAATACTGCCACGTGCTCAATCTCGCGGCGGAGGCGTTTGGGGGCTTTCGCATCGCGGACGCGGTTCGCCCGCGCAACCTCGAAGGCATCTTGGATGGGATGGCAAGGCGCCACGGCACCTCTACCGCCAAGCATTGTCAAAAGACGGTGAGCAAATATGTTCTTGAGCCTTTGGTGCGCGACGAGGTGATCGCCCACAACCCCCTCAAGAGCTTCAGGCCGCGTCTGCCTGAGTGCCGCATGACAAACAAGGCTCCGGGCGGACAGGCGCTCACGCCGGAGGAGCGCGGGCGCGTGCTCGAATACCTGCTTGCGATTGACCCCAATGATGTAAATCCGCCGAAAAGAGGGCGCTATACCGTTGAGGACGTGCGCAATCTGCGCCGCGCTGTCGTTGAGATCACGCTGCTGCAGGCAGTGACGGGGCTTCGCATCAACGAGGCGAGACTGCTCAGCCGCGCGAACGTTGAGGACAAGGACGGCTTGCTTAGTGTCACCGTGACGACCGAGGTGTCAAAGACCCATCGCGGGCGTACCATCCCCATCCTTGACGAGCGCGTTGCCGAGCGCATGAGGGCGCGGCTGGAAAGAGCGGGGGCCGAACCAGGAGCGCTGCTGTTCCCCGCCCCCGCGGCTCCTGGCAGCGCGTGGGACATCAACAACGCGCAGCATGCCATTAAGAAGCTCTATCACGAGTTGGCAGACGCCTTGGACATACCCCTTCTCGATAAGGTCTCGACCCATGTCTGGCGCGCGACCCTCAACACCGAGTGGATGCAGAAAGGCGTTCCCGATTTGATTCGCTCGGCGTATTTCGGGCACAGCCCCGAGGTGAATCGCAACTACTATACGGATACGACCAACGTCTCCGTTTTGGTGGACATGCTCCGTACGACCTAGGGGTTCGAGGTAATCTGTATGGTAATATGTATGAGCGTGATTTTACGTGATTTTACGTGATACCGAGTGACACTGTTTTGGTCGAAAAATAGGGTTTGAGCTGGGATGATACAGCGTGTGACCTCGGGAAACTAAAACTTGAAAAGGGTGCCCGGAGGTCGTAGGTTCAAATCCTGCCCCCGCGACCAAGAACTTGCAGCTCGTCGGCCTAGCCGGCGAGCTTTTTTGTTATTCCGGGACCGTGTTTTCGGTCCAATTCTCGGCCTCCCAAACAAAATCTCAATCTGTAACATCTAGACCCGATTTGGACGGCTAGCTGTTTCAGATCGAGATGTTTCGGTAGGACGGTCTTCGTTTGTCTAAATCTGTAACACTAGGGACGGATTTTGCCGAGTTACTGTTACAGATTTAGATCTTTCGGCAGGCTAGATTGGTTTGTCTCGATCTGTAACAGTAAGGGGGCAAAAGTGGGTCCAGATGTTACAGATTGAGATGTTTGTCCGGACCGAATTTGTTTGTCTCGATCTGTACCTTCTAGGGTCGTTTTTGGCCTGTAATTGTTACAGATTGGGACAAACCGACGGGCCGCCCCACCCCATCCACCTGCCGCCACCTGCTATCCGCCGATTTCCGTTGCGCCCCTGTGGCTCCATGCCATATCCTCTAGACAACTACGCGGCATCATCGCCGCCGCGCCTACAAGAGAGGAATGTCCATGACCACACCTGCGTCTAAGCTGCTTCAACCCATTACGGTTGGCCCCCTTGAGCTCAAGAACCGCATTATGTTCCCGCCGCTTACCACCGGCTACGAGGAGCGCGACGGCTCCATCGGTGAGCGCAGCCTGGCTTTTTACGAGCGCCTGGCCCGTGGCGGCGTGAGCTACATCGTCATCGGCGACGTTGCTCCCGTCATGACCGCAAGCCCCACGCCCAAGCTGGCGACCGACGCTCAGATCCCCACGTTTAAGGCGCTGGCCGACGCCGTCCACAAGCACGGCGCCAAGATCGCCCTGCAGCTGTTCCACCCCGAGTACGACGTCCCCGGCGTCGGCCGCATGGTCATGGGTTCCATGGCCGCTGCGAAAGCTGCGCAGGAGGCCAAGGCCGCCGGCGACGAGGAGACCTTTGCCGCCAAGATGGCCGAGTCCAACGAGATTCGCAATCAGGCCTACGCCAAGCTGCACCACGACATGCAGCACTTTGTGAACGAGGCGAGCGTGGAGCAGCTCACCCAGATCAAGGAGGCCATCGCTGCCTCGGCCGCCCGCGCGCAGCAGGCTGACATCGACGCCATCGAGGTCCACGGCGACCGTCTGGTGGGTTCGCTGTGCTCCGCGATCCTCAACCAGCGCACGGACGAGTACGGTGGCTCGTTCGAGAACCGCGTCCGCTACGCGCTCGAGGTCGTCGCCGCCATTAAGGAAGCCGCGCCGCAGCTGATGGTGGAGTACAAGCTCCCCGTGATCATGGAGAACCCCGACGGCACGCCGCGCGGCAAGGGCGGTCTGCTGCCCGATGAGGCCTGCGAGTTCGCCAAGCTGCTCGAGGGCGCCGGCATCGACATGATTCAGGTGGCGCAGGCAAACCACACCGGCAACATGGGCGACACCATTCCGCCCATGGGCGCCATGCCCTACAACTGGACGCTGCCCGTGGCCGAGCGCGTCAAGGCCCTGGTCTCCGTGCCGGTGGCAACCGTCGGCCGCGTTGTCTCGGTCGAGGCGGGCGAGAAGATCCTGGAAGACGGTTCGGCCGACATCGTCGCGTACGGCCGCTCGCTCATGTGCGACCCCGACATTGCGCTCAAGGCCGCCACGGGTGAGCCCATCCGCGAGTGCCTCAACTGCAACAAGGGTTGCGTCGATGCGATCCAAAACCGCCAGTACATCTCGTGCGTGCTCAATGCCGAGAACGGCGACGAGGCGACCATCGCCATTAAGCCGGGCGAGGGCGACAAGAAGATCACCGTGGTGGGCGGCGGCATTGCCGGCCTGGAGGCCGCGCGTGTGGCGGCCAAGCGCGGCTACGACGTGACCGTCTACGAGGCGAGCGATCATCTGGGCGGCCAGATTGTGCTGGCGGCCGCGCCTCCGCGCAAGGACGAGATCATGCGCTCGGTGGAGTATTACGAGAAGATTCTGCCCGGCCTGGACGTAAAGGTTGAGCTCAACCATGCCGCTACGGCCGAGGACCTCAACGCCGCCGACGCCGCGATTGTGGCTGTGGGCGCGCACGACGTGGTCATCCCCGTTCCGGGCGCCGATTCGGACAAGGTCGTCTCGAGCTGGGACGTGCTGGCCGGCAAGGCGGAGCTCGCGGGCTGCGTCGCCGTTATCGGCGGCGGCCTGGTGGGCACCGAGACTGCCGAGTACCTGCTGCAGAACGGCTGCGAGGTGGCGATTGTCGAGATGCTCGACAAGATTGCCGCAGGCGAGTCCGAGACCATTCTGCCGCTGATTATGAACGACTTTGCCGCCCACAACGTTGAGCAGCATGTTAAGACCCGCCTGACCGCCATTACCGACGAGGGCGTGGAGGCCGTTCGCACCACCGAGGACGGCGCCGAGGAGCCGGTGAAGATCGCCTGCGATTACGTGGTGATGGCCGTGGGCTCCAAGGCCAACGGGTTTGACCTGGACGGCGTAACGGTGCCCGTGACCTGCGTGGGCGACTGCTCGGGCGAGCGCACCGCCGACATTGCGAGCGCCATTCGCACGGCGTATCACGCGGCCAACGAGCTCTAAGTAAGAAAGCTATCGCGTATTGAGTGGGCGGGGAGTGCCGTATCGGCGCTCCCCGCCTTTTTTGCCAATGAGGGCGCCCCTGACCAGCGGGTTCAGAAAATCCGAATTTCATGCACCAGAAAATCCGACTCCTTAGAACATGAAAATCCGAATCGCAACCACCCGAAAATCCGAATTTGCTACAGTGGAATAGAGGAATCAGAAAGCAGGAACTGGAAATCTGCGGGGGTGGCTCATGGCGGGCGAAAGGCTACATCGGGACGGATACATCCCGCGTATCGTGGATGCGCAAATCGAACGCTACCTTCGCGTCTTTGGCGCGGTCGAGATTGCGGGCACCAAGTGGTGCGGCAAGACGTGGGCCGCGCTTGAGCACGGGGCGTCCGCCTCGTATGTCGACGAGAATCTCGACCTCGCGCGTGCCGACCCGGCGATGATGTTGCTGGGAGACCGTCCGCATATTATCGATGAGTGGCAGCGAGTTCCCCAGATTTGGGACTACGTTAGACACGAGGTTGACCGCACCCGGGGCACGCGCGGCGCCTATATCCTCACGGGTTCCGCCACGCCTGCGTTTGGCTCAAAGACGGAGGCACCCGCGCATAGTGGAGCCGGCCGCATCGGCCGCGTCCGCATGTACCCCATGACGCTTGCCGAGACAGGTGAGTCCAGCGGCAAGGTGAGCCTGGCGGGCTTGTTTGAGCATCGTTTTGAGCCCTGTCGGTGCAATGGCGATACACCGGGGCTTGTCGAAGCCGCCTGCCGCGGCGGCTGGCCCGAGGCGATCGATATGGTTTCGGCTGACGCCCAGCTCATCGCTCGCGAATATCTCAACACTACGTTTTCGAGCAGCTTCCCGGCGGTTGGTCTCGACCCCGATATTGCTCGTCGAGTCTCCGCATCGATCGCGCGCAATCTGGGACAGGCGACCACGTATAAAACGATTCTTATGGATATGTTCGGTGCCGAGGGGGAACCCGCAGCGTTTGCCGACGAGACCAAGGTGCGCAGGTACCTGGATGCCCTCAAAGGCATGTTCATTCTCGAGGAGGTCCCCGGTTGGGTTCCCGCCGCGCGCGACAAACGACGCTTTACCGTCAAGCCCAAGCGCTATCTGGCAGATCCGAGCCTTGCTTGCGCCTTGCTAGGTATGTCCTTGCAGGCGCTGCTTGCCGACTGGCAGACATTTGGTCTGGTGTTTGAGAATTTGGTCATACGCGATCTTTCGGTCTACGCACGTTCGCTCGACCTGCTGGATAGCACGCCCGTGCGCTATTATCGCGACGATTCGGGCCTTGAATGCGATGCCATCGTGCAGCTAGCCGATGGACGGTGGGCCGCCTTTGAGATTAAGGTGAGCGAAGATAAGGCGAGCGCCGGCGTTGAGAGCCTCAAGCGCGTTCGCAAGAAGGTCTGTGGAAATCCTCGTTCACGCACACGCGAACCGGAGTTTATGGCCGTGATTGTGGGGGTGGGTGAGTACGCCCGCGAGGTCGAGGACGGTATCTACGTGATACCCGTGCGCGCGTTGGGGTGTTAAGGGGCGGCACGCCGTGTGCCCGCTGCCCGGTGCTGCGGATTGGTGCAAGTGGTCAGGTTTGTTTGCACCATGTCCTTGGCATATGGAAGAAGCTGCTATTCGTAATCTTTAAGACATCATTAAGGCTTGCGCTGTGGAGCAAACCGCAGGTCAATGCTATTCTTTTACCTTATCGTATGGTGTTGTATTCTGCCTGAATTCTCTACCTGCGAACAACGGATAAACGCGACCGAGCGGAAAGGATGGCACGCCCGCTAGCAGGGCAAACGTAAACGATGAGTGGCATGGACCGACATAGCGAGCTCCAGCAGCACAAGACGGCGGCCGAGTACCGCCAAGCTGCCGACGAGCACGTGCGGACCCTCAAGGATTTCTGGAAGGATTTCCTGGTGAGCGGTCTGTTTGTGCTGGCCGCCATCGTTGCCATCTTTGCATGCCTGGCCTGGTTTGCCGCGAATAACCGAGTGAGTGCCACGGGGAGCACGATCGCGGCGAAGGGCCCGCGGTTTGTGCTCTCGGGAACGCAGGGCGGCACGGCGGGTAAGTACGACACTCAGGACAACTACGCGTCGGACAGTACAAGCCTTGCCGTGAACAATCTTTTCAACCTCAATAACATGAGTGCCGATGGCAGTCTCTCTCCGGGATCGGCCGGCCAGCTCCAGCTCAACGTCAGGCCGCTCTGCAATGACCTGCACGATATCACGGTGGAGATGACCTGGGAAATTTCTGTTCAGACGAGCGTTGCGGGCACGGGCGGCACTGCTGCGGATGCATCGAAAAACGAAGAGATCATCAACTCGCTTAAAGATTTGGTGCGCGGTCATATCCTGGTTTTTCAGGGCAAAGATGCCTCTGGCTTTTACTCGAATCCGCTGGTCCCCACGACCACCACGGTGACCCAGGACGGGGCCAGCGTCACCGTCATTACGCAGAGCTTTACCATCCCAAAGTCGAGCTTTTACGCTGCGGACTCAAATAGCACGACCGAAACCGTCACCAAAACCCTCTACTGGATTTGGCCGGAACAGTTCAAGAGCTATGTTCGCACGGGCAACGCCGGCTACGGTGGCAACCTTTTCGCTAACACAGGCGACGAGGGGGGATACACAACCCTCGTCGGCGACATCAACAATAACCACGCGCGCTATTTCCGCGCCGATAGCACGAGCGTGCCAGGTCAGGCGCCTAGCGCGGTTCCGCCTGTCGGAGCCGGCATGTCCTCTGCGGATGTGGAAACCTGCTCCGGCTACTACAACAACGCCGACGAGGTTATCGGCAAAAACATCAAGTACATTCGCGTGCACTTTACCGCCAAGGAGGCGGATAAATAAATGGACGAGCAGTTTAATGCCCGCGAGCAGGGCGATATCAAACACAACGAAGGAGCGGCAAACCCCGGCGGCAACGGGTTCGGCTCGCACGGCGAAGCGCGTCCGGCTGGCCGCATCGAGCGTATCAAGGCTTGGGTGAGCGGCCACCGTCGCGAATCCCTTGCCATCATGGGCTTGCTTGCCGTGCTTCTCGTGTTGCTGGGGCTGACGCTCGGATGGTTCGTCGATGCCAATCGCGGCTCCACCGTCGGCAAGATCAAGGAGCCGGCGGAGCTCAAAGTGCTGGGCCCCAACGCTACGGCAACAGAGCAGATCGACCTGAGCTACAACCCCGAATACGGCGATACCAAGACCGGCAACACGGTGACGCTCATGCGCCCGTTTTGTGTCCAGACGGGCGGCGATGGGTTTGAGCTGCAGCTTGCGAATACGACCAACATTGAAGGTCTCACTATTGAGCTGTACAGAGCCGAGAACACGTCTGCGCTCCAGACGCCCGACGTGAGCGGTACCGCAGACGGCAAATCTTATAGCTGGAAAGCAACCGGAGAGAACCTGCTTACGAGCTTCGAATATATCAACAAGGAGAACGACGGTCTGGCAGCCGTGCCGGGCGAGGGCGCAAGCGACCCTACGTTCAAGGACTATCAAAACGTCCAGCGCAACGCGCGCCCGCTCTACCGATACAAGAAATTCGGCAAGAGCGAACTCAACGCTAAGACGCTCGACGGCTCGACTGACAATGACACGCTCAACTTTATCATCAAGCTTTCGTGGGACGAGAGCGCCAAAGAGACCGATGTGATCTACCTGATCGCGCGCAACACGAGCGGTAAGTAGGAGAGGGGGCGCACATGGAGAAGCGAGAGAAGCAGCAGGATGCCGAGCGCGAGCAGCTGGCAAAAAGCAAGAGCCTAGCCAAGAATAAGCTGGTTGTGGCAGCAATCGCACTTGCTTGCGCCGTGGCGCTCGTGACGGGTGGTTACTTTACCTATTCCGCCTACACCGCCAACGGATTTCTAAAGTCCGTCGCCGCAACGGGCACCGCGCAGAGCCTGTTTGCGAGCGACCTGCTCACGGGCTATATGAGTGCGCCTGGCAACGACGAGCTCGACCGCGCCCAGCGCTCCGTTACGGTATATCCCAACAACAAGCAGTGCAGCTTCACCTTTAGCATCTATAACTATTTGCTGAGCAACAGCAACTTCTGCAACGATAAAAACGTGACGTATACCTTGACGGTCGAGGGGTATGGGCTCGATGGTGCCACGTGGAGCTATGCGCCCCAACCCGCCGGAAACGTCAAGCTTCCGGAGAATCAGCCTACCAAGAACGATTACACCGTGACCTTTCCTGAGGACAAGTTGGGACATGCCTACTTTGTGATTAAGGCCACGGTCGTATCGGAGAAGAGCCCCGGCACCGAGCTAGCCTGTCTGGCGGCGAAAGTCGTGCCGTCAAAGAGGGCCGAGGTCAAGACCGCTGCGGTTGAGGGCGCGCTGGTCGATGAGGCTGGCAAGTTTGCTGATTACGCTGCATACAACTACCGCGTGACGGTTACGGGCGCACTGGCAAACGTCACGCTCACGTGGGGGGAGAACGTGGAGATCGACCCGTTCTTTGAGACCAACCATAGCGCGACGGTGGATGCTGCAGCTCGCAAGGCTACGTTCACCATGGAGCCGGGTTCGATGGTCGTCAACTTTTACCGAGCGGACGGCAAAACGCCCGGTGGCTGGGGCGACCTGGACATTAGCGTGAGCGGAACTACTCTGACGGGCGCGACGGAGACTCGATAACTCTGGAAGCGGAGTTTTAGGATAAGAGGTACGGAATCGATGAGAACGGCAAAGCGCATATTCGCAGAGTTCATGACGGTGGTCATGGTGCTCCAAGCATGCTCGCCCACGGTGGCTGCTGTGGCGGCAGGCTGGCAGAACATCTCGAACGAGATTGCTGCCGCATCTGCGAAGGCGTTGGATACTGCCGAGAGCGGCGAGACCAACGGCGATGTCACGATCGGGTCTGGGTCGAGTGATGCCGGCGCCGACAGCGACAGTGCTGGGGATGACGCGGTGAAGGATGACGCTGCAGCAGGCGATACCACCGATAGCGCCACTGGTTCCGATTCCACGGGCGACCAGACGGAAGGCGACGATGCCGCTGACGATGCCGCCGCTGACGACGCCGAGCAAGATGCCGATGATGCGACTTCGGAGGACGCTGATGCCCAGGCGGGTGCGACGATCACGGATTTGAATAAGCTCGTCGAGCTGCTCGAGAAGAACGGCGCGGAAAGCATCGTGCGCAAAGACGACGAGAGCGGAATCCGAAGCCTCGATGTCAAGTCGTCGGAGGCGTTCGCCGTCCTGTCTAACGCCGACGCTTCGCTTTACTATGATGCGCAGATCAAGGTTATCATCACGGGCGATGCGAAGCTCACCGAGTCGGCTAATAACGGCATGTCTTTCCAGGGTCTTGGCAGTGATGAATGTCCGTTTG
>OIEV01000764.1_pt1 | contig 18861 bp, 18 predicted proteins | sample 1581881 | NCBI WGS metagenome assembly OIEV01 (sample SAMN03279760, study PRJEB24777) | human gut metagenome | isolation source: fecal sample PR121 from 1 month old male Malay infant, vaginally delivered... | place: Singapore | collected 2005-09-16 | reverse complement strand
CAATTATACCATAAAATTTTCAAAATCCTTATAAAATCCTGAAAATTGCATTATATACTAGAGCCATCAAAAGAAGTAAGGAGCGATAACATGACTGAATATTTGTTGGAAACACGGGCTCTGAGCAAGAGCTTTAAGAAAACAGAGGCTGTCAGAAAGCTAAACCTCAGGGTAAGAAAAAATACGATTTACGGCCTTCTGGGCCCCAATGGGGCGGGCAAGTCCACCACACTTAAAATGATGACCGGTATGCTGCGCCCCACTGCTGGAGAGATCATTTTTAACGGGCACAGCTGGTCCAGAAAGGATCTTGAAAACATGGGTGTCCTGATCGAGTTGCCGCCTCTTTATGACAATCTGACGGCTGAGGAGAACCTGAAAGTCCGCACAACTCTGCTGGGTCTTCCTGAAAAGCGGATCGGGCAGGTGCTGAAAATTGTCGACCTTAAGAACACTGGCAGCAAGCGCGCCGGGCAGTTTTCCATGGGGATGAAACAGCGGCTGGGGATCGCCCTGGCGCTGCTGGGAAACCCGAAGCTGCTGATTCTGGATGAGCCGACTAATGGCCTGGACCCTATCGGAATCCAGGAGCTGCGTGAGCTGATCCGTTCCTTTCCAAAGCATGGGATCACGGTGATACTGTCGAGCCATATCCTTTCAGAGGTTGAGCTCATGGCTGATGATATCGGCATTATCAGCGACGGCGTGCTGGGCTACCAGTCAAAAATTCATAAAGGCGAGAACCTGGAGGCTCTGTTTATGCAGGTCGTTAAAAACAGCCGCGCGCAGGAGGGGGGAGACATATCATGCTAAATCTGATGAAGGCAGAAAATTTGAAATTCAAACGCACTTTTAGCCGCAAGCTGATTTTTCTGGGGCCCCTGGGGCTCATACTTCTGAGTTTTACCTTTGGTTTTGGCTACTATCAGATCAATGCCTTTAACTGGTGGTATACGCTGATCTACCCGGGTTGTATTGCGCTGTTCGCGGCGCTCTCCAACCAGAAGGACGGGAATAAAAAGCTTAAATACCAGAACCTGTACACCGTACCTGTTGATCTCAGGGCTTCCTGGCTGGCTAAAATGGGCGTCGCCGCTTTTTATGCTCTGATGTCCTGCGGCGTGGTGCTTCTTGGGATTATTCTGGGCACAGGCATCAAAGGTTTTGTCTGGCAGGGGACAACCCTGCCGCTTTCAGATACTATTTTACCCATGATATTGGGGATGGCGGTGGTCTTTCTGACCAGTGTGTGGGAAATTCCCCTTTGCTTTATACTCGCTAAAAAGCTTGGCTTTTTGGGGGCAGTGCTGCTCAATGTCGGTGTGGGGACCGTCGGCGGTGTCCTGCTGGCGGAGCAGGGCTTTTGGTTTATGATGCCATACTCCTGGACCTCCAGGGCGATGTGTCCGGTACTGGGCATCAGGCCGAATAACCTGCTGGTGGAGCCCGGAAGTCCTCTGCTTGACATGAGCGTGGTCCCAGTGGCGGTCGTGCTGTCTCTGGCGCTGTGCGCAGCCCTGACACTTCTCTGCGTGCGCTGGTTCAGCAAAAAGGAGGCTGCATAAATGAAAAGCTTTTTCAGGTCTCTAAAGGCCGAAACCCTTAAAATAAAACACACGCCCCTGTTGTGGCTGCACCTGATCATCCCCCTTGCAGGGGTGTGCCTGTTTCTTTTTTACAGCGCCCTGTCGGCATGGAACACTGAGGTTTTGTTGACCTTCTATTTCGAGGCGCTGGCCCTGGCCTTTCCGATGCTTATCGGGATTGTCTGCGGCATGGCGGCCTCCCAGGAGGAGCAGGCCGGTGGTTTCCAGAACATGCTCGGCGTGCTGTCGTCCAGGCTGGTGCCGTTTTTGAGCAAGTTTGGTTTCCTCGCCGTTCTGGGGCTTGGCGCGCTGGTGGCGGCTGTCGGCCTTTACGGAGCAGGCTTTGCCCTGCTGCCGGGCCAGCAGGCAGTGCCGGCACTGCTCTATCTGAAGCTGGCAGGCGCTCTGTTTGCCTCCAATTTATTTTTATATTTACTCCACCTCTGGATCAGCCTGCGCTTTGGCAAGGGCGCGTCCATTTCTGTGGGGGTTGCCGGTTCGCTGGTAGCGGCGCTGATGCTGACAGGTCTCGGGGAAGGAATCTGGTATTTTATTCCCTGGGGCTGGGGCGTGCGCTTCTGCGACATGGCGGTTATAAAAACCCTGACAGCCCCGGCGGTGGAAGGACTCGCGTTTATCCAGAACGAAACCACTGTGGGCTGGGTGATTGTTGCCTGCGCCACCTTGTTTCTTTTTGCGCTCTGTCTGCTCTGGTTTAAGCGTTGGGAAGGGAGAAGCGCCAGCGAATAATTAATCCTTGTGCACCGGGGCACAAAAGGCTATACTGGTGGTAGAAATATGGAAACAACAGGAGGGATACCATGGCAAGAATATTGGCAGTCGATGATGAAAAAGGCATTTTAAATCTGGTGAAGCGTGTGCTGGAAAAGGATGGTCATCAGGTGAGAACCCTGTCGGACCCGGCGGCGCTTTCCATGAACGGGCTGGAAGCCTTTGATCTCATCCTTTTGGATGTGATGATGCCTGGAACCGATGGCTTTACCCTCTGCCGGAAGATTCGGGAAAATGTGGACTGCCCCATCCTTTTTCTGACAGCCAAAACCATGGAAAAGGATATTATGTACGGTCTGGGGATCGGCGGTGATGATTACATCACAAAGCCCTTTGGCAACGGCGAGCTGAGGGCCAGGGTGGCAGCCCATCTGCGGCGTGAAAAACGTGAGAAGCGAAGCGTACTGAGCCTGGACGGCATAAGGTTTAACCTCGGCGCCCATGAGATGATAATCGGAGAGCAGAAGGTATCTCTGACCAAAAGCGAGTATGCCATCTGTGAATTTCTGGCCAGAAGCCATGGCCAGGTCTTTTCCAAGGAGCAAATTTACGAGGCGGTGTACGGCTATGAGGGCGAGGGAGACAGCTCTGCCATCGCGGAGCATGTCAAAAATATCCGGGCAAAGCTGAGTGTTTATGGCTGTGCCCCCATCGAGACCGTCTGGGGGATTGGGTATAAATGGCAATGAGAGAGCACCCTAAAAAGATCAGCCGGATTATTCTGACCTATGCCTGTCTGCTCGTCTTATCCTTTGTGGTGTTTTTTGTGCTGGCGGCCGGCGCTTTTGCCGAGATTATCACATCGGATCAGTTCGTCCCGGCCAATACTGTGGAGAACGCGATCAGGGATCAGAAGGAGGCCATCCAGGCCGCAGAGCTTTTTGATGCGTCACTTGTCCCGGAGGGGAGCCGATATGCGCTAATTGGCCACGATGGTCAGGTGCTTGATACCGATATGGATCAGAAAATGCTGGCAGAGGCCCGGGAGTATGTCCAGAGAGGCCAGAACCTCTTTGGCGATCGGTTTTATTACCAGATTCCCCGAAATGATGGGGTTTGTGTCCTTCAGTACTATATCAAGGCCTCCTATAAGGACGAGGCCCTAAACCAGAAGCTTCCCTCCCCGGAGTGGCTGATGAATGCGGTTATCATCACAGCGGCGGCGCTCTATATTCTGGTGGTTTTTTTAGGTACCAGAGCATTCAGCAAACGCCTGAAGAACGAGCTGGCCCCGCTTATGGAGGCCACAAATGCTATTCGGAATCAGGATCTGGAATACAGGGCCGGCCCATCTGGTATATGGGAGTTTAACCAGGTGCTTAGCTCCATGGATGATATGCGCCTCGCCCTAAAGGAATCCCTTCAGAAACAGTGGCGTGAGGAGCAGGAAAAGCAAGAGCAGATCAGTGCCCTGGCCCATGATATCAAGACGCCGCTGACCATTATAAAAGGAAACAGCGAGCTGCTCACAGAGGACAGCCTGAATGGGGAGCAGGCCGAGTGTGTCCGCTATATCCACGATAACGCAGAGGTCATTGAGGAGTACACACGCCTTTTGATGGAGGTGTCACAGGACAGGGCAGCCTGGAACCTGAACCCAGAGGCCATTCCGGCCAGGGCCTTTATGGAGCAGATAAAAAAACAGGCCGAGGGCTACACTGCCGGGAGGCAGATTCGCCTGTGCTTTGACACTGAGCGCCTGCCGGAAGCCTTTACCGGCGACAGCGGACTGCTGAACCGGGCGGTGATGAACATCATCGCCAACGGCGCCGACTATACACCAGAGGGCGGCACTCTCAGCCTCAAGGCCGAGGGAAACGGCAGTGTGATCTCCATAACCATCACAGACGGCGGGCCAGGGTTCAGCGCAGACGCGCTCAAAAACGCAGCCCGTAAATTTTACATGGGCGACAAAAGCAGGAGCGCCCAAAAACACTATGGTATGGGGCTCTACATTACAGACAGCATTATCAGGCAGCATGGCGGCAGCCTGTGCCTGGAAAATGATCCCCGGACAGGGCATGGCCGGGTGGTGATCGAATTGGAAGGTACAGGCGAAGTCGAGTGAGAGGCGGTTTTAAGGGAGAATCCAGAATGGAGAATGGAGAATTACAGGAACAAAATGCTTTCTCATTTTGAGTTGAACGGCGGCCACAGGCCGCTGCCCTAATCGCTTTTTCGCAGAAAAAGGGTTCCTGAATTTTCCATTTTCAATTCTCAATTTTCAATTTAACACGCCTCTCTTTAACGCTTTATTGCTTTATGTCAATATTCATCAAACCTCTTTTAATTTCGTCATCCTTTTGTCATACTTCTGGGGTATAATAGGCGTAAGGAAATTTATGCGAGGTAAAAAATATGGAAAAAATGCTGATCGCGGATGATAACAGGCAGATCACAGCAGTGCTCACTGCCTACGCGCGCAAGGAGGGCTTTGAGCCTGTCGTCGCCTATGACGGTGAGGAAGCCCTCGCCGCCTACAGGCGGGAAGCTCCGGCGGTTATTCTGCTGGATGTGATGATGCCAAAGCTTGACGGCTTTGAAGTTTGCAGACAAATACGGGAGGAATCAGCCGTTCCGATCATCATGATAACAGCCCGGGGCGAGGACTTTGAGAAGATCATGGGGCTGGACATCGGGGCGGATGACTATATTGTCAAGCCCTTTTCCGGCGGAGAGGTTATGGCGCGGGTGCGGGCCATTTTACGGCGACTGTCCCGGGACGGCGGGGCCAGACTCCAGTTTTTCAGCTACAGGGGCCCGACCATTGACCTGGGCCCCTATACGACGACTGTGGACGGTGAAGCGATACCACTGACTAAAAAGGAGACAGAGCTGCTCTGGACCCTTGCCGCCAACCGGCAGAAGGTCTTTTCCCGGGATAACCTGCTGGACGCTGTCTGGGGCTATGACTATTACGGTGATAACCGCACCGTCGATTCCCATATCCGGCGACTGCGGGCCAAGCTGGACAAGCGGGACCACCCCGGGTGGAGCATCGCGACGATCTGGGGTGTGGGTTACCGTTTCGAGGTGAATGATGAGGAAGCGTAGCATTGCTTTTAAGCTGGGGCTCTATTTCTCACTGGCCCTTCTGGCCTTTGCGCTGGTGGCGGGTTCGGTGTTTTTTTTGCTGTTTAAAAAGCAGAATATCACTCTGACCCAGAAGCAGCTGGAGGACCGGGCCGAGGCCATAGCGAATACCTTTGGCACTTTTATATCCGCCGAGGGCAGCGGAGGTGGGAAGCATGGCGAGGGAAACCGCGGCAGCGGGACAGGAAGCGGGGGCGGTAATGGGCTGGGCTACGCAGCCTACATCCGTTTTCTGGATGATATTGCCATGGCAGATGTGTGGGTCGTGGACGCCGACCACAACCTGGTAACCCCCACCACCCACGAAGGCCATCAGGCCCCGGCATCTACCTATAATTACGCCGATCTGCCGGCCGACGCCGAAACCGTGGTGGATCAGGCCTTTGGCGGGCAGGTCACTGCGAGCGAGGGCTTCTCGGGCCTGTTAAATACCCCGACGCTGACAGTGGGTGCGCCGGTCCGGGCCAGCTCGGGCAATATGCAGGCCGTGGTGCTGCTCCACTCGCCGGTGGAGGGCATTGAAAGCGCGGCCAACGAGGGCTTTAGAACCCTGGCCATCAGCCTGTGTGTGGCGCTGGTGATCGGGATTGGATTTGCGGTGCTGCTGGCCCGCAGCTTTACAAAGCCTATGAAAGAAATGCAGGTAATGGCCGGGCGGCTGGCCGGGGGCGACTACACCGCCGCCAGCCATATTGAGCGCCAGGATGAGATCGGGCAGCTGGCCGGTTCGCTGGATACCCTGAGCCATCAGCTCAAGCTTTCCAGCGAGGAGCATGAGCGGTTCCAAAAAATGCAGCAGACTTTTTTCTCAAATATCTCCCATGAGCTTAAAACCCCGGTGACCGTGCTCTGCGGCTCCTTAGAGGCTCTGGCCGGCGGCGTGGTGACAGACCCGGACCAGGTGGCCGCCTATCATCAGGAAATGTACGCGGAAAGTCTGGCCCTTAAACGGTTGGTCAATGACCTGCTGGATCTGTCCAGACTTCAGAATGCCGAGTTCCGGCTGAACCTGGAGCGGGTGAATCTCTGTGATATTATCAGCGAGGTGCGGCGCAGTGCCCAGAATATGGCAAAGGAAAAGGAACTGACTGTCACCACAGAGATGGACACAGGCCTTTACTTTATGCAGGGTGATTACCTGCGGCTGAGACAGCTGCTGATGATTGCCATGAGCAATGCCATCAAATTTTCACCAAGGGGCGGGCAGATTGAAATGCGCCTGTCTGAGAATATCCTCACCATTACCGATCACGGCTGCGGCATCAGCGCGGAGGACCAGAAGCATATTTTTGAGCGCTTTTATAAAACCCTGTCCGAGGAAAATGCCGAGGGAACCGGTCTGGGACTGCCCATCGCCAAAGAGATTGCCGAGCGCCACGGCATTGGCCTGACGGTCACAAGCGAGGAAGGTCAGGGCACAACCGTGACCCTGGAGCTGCCCGCTAAAGAGAACACGACCGTATGAAACGGACGGTCGTGAAAAAGTGCAGCTAAAACCCGTCGAAGGATATTCCAGTGATGCGACGCAATCAGGGTACTCTTACCTCACAGTTTCGGCGGTCTGCGAAAAATGTACAACCTTCTTTCTCAATGAGACCGCAGGCTCAGTTCGGTAAAGTACCCTGCTCGCGCCACGGGGGAGAATATCCTTCGGCTCCTCTGCAAATGGTGGTTTTGTGGTGCAGCGCCTAAGAGCTGGAGAGCAATATAAATTTTATCAAGTTTAACAGAGCTGTATATCAGCTTGTCAATTCTTTGAGGAAGTAATGGATTTTCTACCTGTCCCGCCGCAGAGCGCGGCACTTTACTGAACTGAGCCTATGGTCCCATGACCAAACAATTTGGTACAGAGTTGCGCAGACCATCGAAGCTGTGAGGTAAGAGTACCGCGATTTGGGGCATCCAGAAAATCCATTGCTGGTTCTTCGCTGCGTCGCAGCCTCTACTTCGTCACGGCCGTCCGTTTCGTACGTTCGTGAATGAAATACAGGTCGGGAGGAGTAGAAAGGATTAGCCTGTCAGGATAAATTTCTTTAGAGAATAAGAGAAATGACTGCGGCGTGGCCCAAATAGCAGAAACGGTGAGGGATGAACTGAAAATTCTTAAGAAAAGCTTTGATGTATTCTAAAAAAGTGCTGGCTGGAGGCTTCCAACCGGCACTTTTTATATTTATTATTAGGCGGAAGCGAGTAAATGGTGTGGAGCAGTTTTGGATACCAAGAGAGAAGTGCTTCCGCCTGATTTCACTGTGGGCAGAGAAAGGAACTGCCTCATAGATAGTGAACTTTATTGTTCATCAATTGACATTAACTAATTTTCTTCATAATACCTTTAATGATGATACTAATAATAACACTCATCGGGTAAAAAGTCAACTCAGGGTATATTAGTTTATTATTAGAATACAAGCAAATGGTATTGTTATTAAAAACGCGATGGAGAAAAGCAAATGGTATATTTCGGATCAAAGCTCAGAAAACTCAGACAGTAAAAAGGATATACGCAGCAGCAGCTGGCAGATATGCTGGGGATTACCACGGGGAGTGTTTCGGCCAATGAGACCTCTGCACAGTACCCGGCGGTCGATGGCATGAGAAACATGGGCGGCTCTTTAAATACTTCGACCGATTTTCTTTTGGGCTTGTCCGATGAGCGCGTTTTTAATCTTGACTTTTTAACAGATGATCAGATTCATATCATTAACAGCCTGATCGCAGAATTCAATCATTTAAACAATAAAAACAATTAGGGGTAAGGCGATGGCTTTGCCTCTTTTAAATTGAAAAGGGCTTTACGGGCAATAGTAATTTTATGCAAAAAAGGATATAATGTTAAAAAGGAGGCGCACTATGTTTCAGATTACCGATTCACGTTTAAAGGATGCTTTGGACTTTGCTTCAGATAAACACGCGGGCCAGCTGCGCTGGGGCGGTATCCCGTTTATCACCCACCCTGTGGCGGTGGCAGCTTATCTACAGGAGCGGGGCTACAATGATAATACGTTACTCACGGCTCTTTTTCATGACCTGCTGGAGGATACGGACACCACCCAGGAAGAGATTTTAAAGCGCAGTGACAGGGAGGTGCTGGACGCTGTGATCCTGCTGACCAAGCCCAAGCCTTATGACATGGCAGACTACCTTGGCGGAATTGACCGCAACGCCATGGCAAAGGATGTAAAGTGTGCGGACAGGATTCATAACCTGAGAACAACCGCGGATTCGAGCCAGGCCTTTCGCAAAAAGTACTACGACGAGAGTGTGCGCTGGTATGTTCCTTTTTTTAAAGATACTTGCTTTGAGGCTGACTTTCTGGAAGCGCTGGGACATCTGGAAAGAATGCTTAAATAGCGTCCATTTTTTTAAAGTAAAAATCTAAAAATCCATTGACAACGACCGTCAAATATGAGAAAATATTCACAAGTTAATACCTGTATATACAAAGTCATGAAGGCTTATTTTGCGGTTTGCAGACCGCTTTGGTTCTTCGTGGCTTTATTTTTTGTAATGAACAAGCAGTGTGATAATAATCAAAAGGGGACGTTAAAAATGGAGAATATTTTAGAGAGAGTCGAGAATTATTGGGAAGGCCGGGCAGACGGCTATTCTGAGGTAAACGAGGCTGAGCTGAACAGCTATAAAATGGATGTATGGAGAGACCTGATCAACAGCTATAAGCCAGACGTGATTGGCAGAAAACTGAAGGTGCTGGACATCGGCACCGGCCCGGGATTTTTTGCGATCACCATGGCCTCCTGCGGCTATGATGTTACCGCTGTGGATTACACCGACGCCATGCTGTATAAAGCTAAAAAGAACGCCGGCATTTATAAGAGCGCCATTGATTTCAGACGCATGGACGCCCACACGCTGGATTTTGAAGATAACACCTTTGATCTGATCGTAACCCGAAACCTGACCTGGAACCTGGAAAGACCAGATGAAGCCTATGGAGAGTGGCACCGCGTGCTGGCGCCAGGCGGCAGAATGTTAAATTTTGACGCGAACTGGTATCTGCATCTCTATGATGAGGACAAGCGCCGGGAATACTTTGAGGACCGCAATAACTCTCAGGCCCAGGGCTACAACGACCACTATGTATGCACAGACACCACTGCCATGGAAGAGATTGCCAGAAATTTACCGCTGAGCCGTACCATGCGCCCACAGTGGGACGCTGCGGTTCTGCTGAACATCGGCTTTAAAAAAGTTATGATCGAACAGGATATGGGAGACCGTGTCTGGGATGATGAGGAACAGGTAAACTATGCCTCTACCCCCATGTTCATGATCGCAGCGACCAAGTAAGGCCGCGCATAATATCAAATTGTTATGGATACGCCTTTACCATTTTACAGAGTCTGTGAAGTGGCAGAGGCGTGTTTGTTTAAAACACTGAAACCCATAAGGAGAAGAAAATGAAGCTTAAAAAAATCGCGGCGCTGTTCGTGGCAGCAGTCATGTGCACCGGCCTTCTGGCTGGCTGCGGCAGCACAGGCGGCACAGATGTGTCCGGGAAGGATGAGATCAACTACGCCTGCACCAAGGATATAAGGGACATCAACCCACACCTGTACTCAGGGGAGATGTCTGCCCAGAACATGGTGTTTGAAGGGCTGACAAAGAATGAAGGCGGCGAGGTAAAGCCTGCCCTGGCAGAAAGCTGGGATATCTCGGATGACGGGCTTACGTATACCTTTCATTTAAGAAAGGGCGTGACCTTTACGGACGGCGAGCCCTTTAACGCCCAGGCGGTCAAACAGAATTTTGACGCCATTATCAGCAACAAGGAGCGCCATGCCTGGCTGGATATGGTCAACGAAATCGCAGATACGGTGGTCGTGGACGACAACACCTTCAAACTGGTGCTGGCCCATCCCTATTACCCGACACTGGTCGAGCTGGGACTGACACGGCCCTTCCGTTTCATCTCCCCCAAATGCTTTGTGGATGGGAATACCAAGGACGGCGTCAGCGGTTATGCCGGAACCGGGCCGTGGGTCCTCGCAGAGCATGAGGACAACCAGTACGCGACCTTTACCCGCAACGATCACTACTGGGGTGACAAGGCCAAAGTATCCAAAATTAACTGGAAGGTAATGCCCGATCCTCAGACCATTCTGCTGGCCCTGCAAAACGGCGAGGTCGATCTGCTTTTCGGTGCCGACGGCGACCAGATTGATCTGGATTCCTTTAAAAAGCTGGAATCAGAGGGCGCATATGTGACCTACCTCAGTGAACCGGTAGCCTCGAGAGCGATTCTGATGAACAGCAAGGCGCCGGTCACCAGTGATCTGAAGGTGCGTGAGGCTTTTGAGATGGCCATTAACAAGCAGAACATCATCGAGGGCATCTTAAATGGCTCTGAGGACCAGGCCGATGCACTGATGGCGAAGACCGTCCCTTACTGTGACATTGATCTAAAAACCTATTCCTACGACCCGGACAAAGCCGGAAAGCTTCTGGACGAGGCGGGATGGGCCATGGGCTCAGACGGGGTGCGTGAGAAGGACGGCAAAAAATGCGAGGTGACCTTTTCCTACAATTCTCAGAATGCCCAGGAGGGAACCATCGCAGAATCCATCCAGGCTGATCTGGCAGCTGTCGGGATTAAGATGAATATTCTGGCAGAGGAAAAGCAGGCCTTTTTAGACCGCCAGAAGTCCGGCGATTTTGATCTCCAGTACTCCCTGTCCTGGGGAACACCATACGATCCCCAGTCCTATGTCTCCTCCTGGAGAATTCCGGCACACGGCGATTACCAGGCGCAGACGGGTCTTGAGAGGAAGCAGTGGCTTGACGATACCATCACTAAGATTATGATCGAGGCAGATGACAATGCCCGGGCGGGTATGTACAAAGAAATACTGACCTACATCAATGACCAGTGTGTTTATGTGCCCATCTCCTACTCCAAGACTAAGGCTGTTGGGATTAAGGGCCTGCAGGGGGTAACGTTCAACGATTCTCAGTACGAGATTCCCTTTGAGAAGATGTACTGGAATTAAATCAATGGAGAATGTAGAATTGAGGATGGAGAATTAAAAGAACAAACCGGCTTTGCCGGATTGATTTAAATCAAAACCGCTTTGCGGTTTTGCACCTGTAATTTTCCATTCTCAATTCTCCATTGAAAAAGCTTCGGATCAAGATTACAATTCTAAAAAAGGTTTCCAATGAAAAACTACATTATCAAAAGAATCCTCTGGATGATCCCGATTCTTATCGGGATCTCCTTCTTTGCATTTATCCTCATTAACTTAAGCCCCAGTGACCCTGCCGAGGTGGCGCTTCGGGTCAATGAGGTGGTGCCAACGGAACAGAATATTGCGGATATGCGGGAAAAACTTGGCCTGGACGAGCCTTTTTTGACCCGCTATTTCCATTGGGTGGGGAATGCCCTTCAGGGTGACTTTGGCAACAGCTATGCGAATAACAAGCCTGTGGGCGCCGAGATCGCAAAGGCGCTGCCGCCGACACTGTACCTGGCCTTTGTCTCCCTGGTCATCATACTGGTAGTCTCGGTAGGGGCCGGGGTGCTCTGCGCCCTTTACAGAGACAGCATCGGTGACCGGATGATCCGGGGGGTGATCTTTATCGGTACAGCCATGCCGGCCTTTTGGGCAGGTATCCTGCTCATGTGGCTCTTTGCCGTTAAGCTCAGACTGCTGCCCACCAGCGGTATGACCGCGCCGGGCTCGGTCATCCTGCCGGCAGTGACCCTGTCGCTTGGGTATATCGCCACCTATGCGAGGCTGCTGCGCAATAACATGATTAAAAACCAGGGTGAGAATTATGTGCTCTACCTGCGGGCCCGGGGCCTCAGCCAGGGCACCATCACCCGCCATGTGTTGGGGAACTCCCTGCACACTGCGCTCAACGCCCTGGGCATGTCCATCCCCAAGCTGATCGCGGGCACAGTGGTCATTGAGAACATTTTTGCCTGGCCGGGCATGGGCAGGCTCTGCGTGACCGCCATTTTCAACCGGGACTTCCCGGTGATTCAGGCCTATGTGCTGATCATGGCAGTGCTTTTTGTCCTCAGCAATTTTGCTGTGGATATGATTACCACGCTCATGGACCCGCGAATGCGGCAGGAGGTGTAACATGACCGGATTTTTCAAACGCTTTAAGGCCGACCGGCTGGCTGTGGCCAGCGCCCTGTTTCTGCTGCTGGTTATTCTGGCCGCAGCCCTGGCCCCGGTCATTGCGCCCTATGACCCGACTGCCCAGAATATCATCATGAAATTTCAGGGGCCGTCCCTGGCACACTGGTTCGGAACCGACCAGCTGGGCCGGGATACCCTCTCGCGTATCTTGTACGGCGGCCGGATTACCGTGCTTTTATCCATTGTCACCATGCTGTGCACCATTGGCATTGGGCTGGTGCTGGGTGTGATCGCAGGCTATTTCAGAGGGCTTGTGGACGAGGTGGTCATGCGTGTCTGCGACGTGATGCTGTCCTTTCCCAGCGAGGTGATGATCCTGGCCATTGTGGGGGTTCTGGGCGCAGGTATCTTTAACATTGTCATTGCCACCATCATTGCCAAGTGGGCCTGGTATGTGCGCATGATCCGGGGCATTGTGATCCGCTTTATGGATAAAAATGACATCCGGTTTGCCCGGGTGGCAGGGTGCAGCACGGGTTATATTATCAGAAAGCATCTGATTAAGGGCGCCTTCGGCGAGATCGCCGTGCTGGCAACGCTGGATACCGGGGCCATTATCTTAAACATATCCGCCCTGTCCTTTCTGGGCCTTGGGGTCCAGCCGCCCACCGCGGAATGGGGCATGATGCTGAACGAGGCCAAAAATGTCATGACCACCAATCCCGGCCAGATGCTGGCGCCGGGGATCGCCATTTTTCTGGTGGTGGCAGCCTTTAACTTTTTAGGCGACGGCATTGAGGAGGCCATGAATCCAAAGCTGGATAAAGGCTTTAAGCGTAAGCGCAGATCCATTTTCGCGCGCAAAAAGGCGGTGGTGTCATGAGCGATCTGCTGCGGGTAAAGGATCTGAGTGTCACCGATGTGCGCGACGGAGAGGTCATTGTGAACAAGCTGAGCTTTGCGCTGAGAGAGAACAGCTGCCTTGGCATTGTGGGCGAGAGCGGCAGCGGCAAATCCATGACTGCGAAGGCAGTGCTGAACCTTTTAAACCCCTGGCTTAAAACCACCGGATCCGCCCTGTTTACGCAAAACGGCTGTGAAACAGAGTTGATCGGGCTGGAGGAGAGCCGGCTGAGACACATCCGGGGACAGGCGGTCTGTATGATCCTCCAGGACGCCATGACTGCCTTTGATCCCCTGGCGCGTGTGGGCAGCCAGATGGCCGAGACCTTTGTGCAGAATCTGGGAATGGATAAAAAGGCCGCGAAGGCCATGGCGCCTGAGGTGCTGGCCGCGTTAAATATCCGGGAACCGGAGCAGGTGGTCAGGAAGTACCCGCACCAGTTATCCGGCGGTATGCTTCAGCGCTGTATGATCGCCATCGCCCTGGCCATGAAGCCAGCCATCATTATTGCCGATGAGCCGACCACAGCCCTGGATGCTGTGAACCAGCGGCAGGTGGTGGAGGCCTTTGAGCTGCTGCGGCAGGAGACCGGCACAGCACTCATCTTTATCTCCCACGATTTGGGCGTGGTCCAACGCCTGTGTGACGATCTGCTGGTCATGGAAAAGGGCTGCGGCGTGGAGGCTGGAAGGGCAGAGGAAGTGTTCAGGAACCCTCAGAACGCCTACACCCGGTATCTGATCGACACCCGGCTCATGATCACGGATTCCTTTAAAAAAGCCATGAAAAAGGAGGCGCGCCATGAAGAACCTGGTAGAAATTAAAGCGGTGCATAAGAGCTATCTGAAGGTGGGCGAGGGCTTTAGCGGCGGCCGCCTCAAGGTGCTGGAGGGTGTAAGCTTTAACATCGAGGAGGGCCTGTGCGTAGGCCTGATCGGGGAGAGCGGCAGTGGCAAGAGCACGCTCTCCCGCCTGATACTGGGGCTTGAAAAGGCCGATAAAGGCAGCGGCGGCATTTTTATCGAGGGTAAGCCCGTTAAGACATGGCTTGCGCAGAACCGGGGCAAAATGAGCGTTGTCTTTCAGGACTATACCTCCTCGGTCAATGCGCAGTTCACTGTGCGAGAGGCCATTGCAGAGCCGCTGCTGGCCCTTGGAAAAAGGCCGGAGGACCATCAGATCGACACTTTACTTAAAAAAGTGGGGCTGCCCGCGGCCTTTAAAGACCGCTATCCTCACGAGCTGTCCGGCGGCCAGCTCCAGCGGGTGTGCATCGCCCGGGCCATTGCCACGAACCCGCGGTTCATCGTTCTGGACGAGGCCATCAGCTCACTGGACGTGTCGGTTCAGGCCCAGATCATGACCCTGCTGCACGCGCTGCGTGTTGAGATGAACATGACCTATCTGTTTGTGGCCCATGACCTGCAGGCAGTCGCCCACCTTTGTAATAAAATTGTCTTCCTATATAAAGGGCGCATTGTTGAGGAGCGCATGAGCGGCGAGCTGGCCCAGGTACAGAACCCCTATGCCAAAAAACTGCTGGAATCGGTAATTCCCTTTGAAGTATAGGGAAATAGAAGGGGATTTTAACCGGCCAGCCATTGACGTTTTCATACAAAAGCGGTACAATATTAATCACATATTTAATTGATAGAACAAGTATGAAATCAGGAAAGCAGGAAGAACCAGTGAGCAGAGAATTTAATCAATGTATTACGCCGCTGACACAGGAAATGGTGGAGAGCTATCATGAGGATGACGCTTACACCACCTATACCTCCACAGCGCTGCCAAACAGAAACGAAATCATTGGCATTTTATGTGATATAAGAGAGCTGTTTTACCCAAGGCATTACGGCAGCCGGGAGCTCTTTAACTGTACCATCCAATACTATATCGGGGATATCTTAATGCGGATTGAGGAAAAACTGCACAAGCAGATCCGCCTCTGCCTCATGCGCAAGTATGAAAATTCTGAAAAATACCAGGTGCAGGCCGTGGCCGATGAGGCCGCGCAGATCAGCTGCGCCTTTATGAAGACCCTCCCAAAGATAAGAACCCACATGGCCCAGGACGTGCAGGCCGCCTATGACGGCGACCCCGCGGCAGCGGATAAGGATCAGATTATTTTCTCCTATCCCGGCGTGTTTGCCATGATGGTCTTCCGCGTCGCCCATGAGCTCTATCAGCTGGGCGTGCCCATCATCCCGAGAATGATGACCGAATACGCCCACAGCCGCACCGGCATTGACATCAACCCGGGCGCCACCATCGGAAAATACTTTTTTATGGACCACGGCACCGGTATTGTCATCGGCGAGACCACCATTATCGGTGATTATGTCAAGCTGTACCAGGGCGTTACCCTGGGGGCTCTCTCAACCCGCGGCGGCCAGAATCTGCGCGGGCATAAGCGCCACCCAACCATTGAGGACAATGTGACCATCTATTCCAATGTGTCTATCCTGGGCGGCGAGACCGTCATCGGGCATGATTCCATCATCGGCGGGAACACCCTTATCACCCACCCTGTCCCGGCAGGCTCAAAGGTCAGCGGGCAAAAACCCGAGCTCCAGGGAGAGGGCGGCGAGCCCCAGGAGGTTGAGGAAAACTTTGACTGGGCAAATTAAGAGAAATTCAATGGAAAATGGAGAATGAAAAATTATAATGTAAATCTGCTCTTGGCAGATTTGATGGGATAGAGCTTTCGCCATTATTTTGTAGGGAACCGCGCCCCGTGGCTCCGCGCCATTTAATCTTCTCTGGCGGTCGTCCCCTGCAATCAATTGACTACACCCAAAACGGTGGATCGCTGATCCATCGTTTTTTTGTGGTAGAAGAACAAAGAATAAAAGGGTATAATGAAGCTATAGGATCAACCATCAGAAAAGAGGCGGAACCATGAGCGACATTAAAGTAAAAAATTTTGATTTTCAGAGAGAGCTGGAAAAGGTGGCGGCCGGCATCCGCAAGCCCAATATCCTGATCTGCGGGGCCACCGGAGCAGGTAAAAGCTCGGTGGTCAACTGGGTTTTTGGCAAAAATGTGGCCGCCACCGGCACAGGAAGACCGCTGACTAGAGGTATTACCGAATACAGCAGTGAGGACACCAGCGTCAATCTTTTTGACACCGAGGGCTACGAGATCGGCGAGGAAAAAATCTCCGCCTATCGGGACAATGTGGAAAAATGGATCGCAGAACGCCGGGAGGGGGCACTGGCCGGGCAGATCCACGAGGCCTGGTACTGTATCTCCGCTGCCAATAAACGCGTGACCGATATGGATCTCTCTGTGGTGCAGACCCTGCAGGAAAAGAATATCCCTACCGCCGTAGTACTCACCCAGCTGGACTGCGTCGATTATGACGAATACCAGGAGCTGCTGAGGGCTGTCTCCGAGGGCTGCGGCGCCCCCTGCTTTGCCACCAGCGCACACGCGGACAAAGCCGTACAGGAGGCGCTGGCGCCCTATGTGCAGTGGGACGCCCTGGTCGACTGGGCAGAGGCTGTGCTGGACGACTCTTTAAAGGAAGGCTTTATCGGCTCGCTGGCCGGCTATCTTCAGAAAAAGCAGGAGCTGGTCACAAAAAAGATCATCCCCATCTACACCACCGCAGCGGCAGGTGTGGCCGCGACGCCCATTCCGTTTTCAGACGCAGTGCTTTTAGAACCCATACAGGTATCCATGGCCATGCATATTTTAAGAACCTATGGGCTGGATAAAATCTCCGAGGATCTCATCTCCTTTGTGGGCAGCCTGGTGGTGACCCAGGCAGGGCGCATGCTGGCCCAGAGCCTGACCGCCGGGGTGCTCAAGATGATCCCCGGCGTGGGTACCGCGGCCGGCATTGCCGTGAACACCGTTGTGGCCTCCACCTTTACCGCCGCCATCGGCGCGGGTTTGTCCCAGAGCTGCGCCAACTATTCAAAAGCCGTGTTTGAGGGCAGCAAGCCTCAGTCCTATTCGGAATTCTTTGACAGCGCCATCCTTTCCGGCTTTGTGGAAAGCTGGCTGAAGGAGCATAAAAATGGAAAAGACACTTGACGCCAATGTGCTCATCCTCGGTAAAACAGGATCCGGGAAGACCTCCCTGTTCAACTATATTTTTGGCAGAAACGTCTACGCTACCGGAGCGGGGCGGCCCGTTACTGGCATGGGCATCTACGAGGAGGCTGTGACCCTGTCCCCGGACTTTACCCTGCACCTGTACGATTCCTGGGGGCTGGAGGCAGATAAGGCCAGAGACTGGAGGCAGCTCATAAACGATACCCTTAAAGCCCATGATGTGGCAGAGATCACCGAGTGGTTTCATACCATCATTTACTGCATTTCGGCCAAAGCCGCCCGGGTAGAGGACTTCGACCTCGAGATCATCGATAGCCTCCGCCAGAGCGGCAACCAGGTCATCGTAGCCCTGACCCACGCCGATGTGGCAGGAGGTCCGGATAACCTCATGACCATGCTCCAGACCATCGCCCAGAGCGGCCATGTGCCCGAGGAGGATATCCTTCCAGTCAACAGCCAGTCCAAAACCCTGCTCACCGGGAAAAAGACCCAGGCCTATGGCCGGGAAGCCATCATCAGCCGGATCAAGGCCGGCCTGCTGAGCGCCATCAGCCAGAAGATCCCCCATATTTTTGAGGAAGAGGGCAGAGAGATCATCGAGACCTGGTATACCCGCTGCTGCTACCGTATTGATGCCGACCTCAGAAAGCCCGGCGGTATCAGCGCCCGCAAGGAGAAGGAACGAAACCGCCTCTTTACCGCCTACGCCGAGGAAGCGCAGAGCGATATCGAACAGTCCTACGATACCCTGATCTCCGAAGCCTACCGCTATTACTGGAAGTTCTGCGGCCACCTCGAGCAAAATCCTGTTGGCTTTGTTAAAAGACCCAGAAAGCCTCTGGAAGCCCTGAGAATGAGGCTGCACCTCACCGATGCCCTCCAGGCCGCAGGGGAAAATATCGGCCAGTTTTTTGAAGGCCTCTTTAAAAAAGAAAAAAGAACCGCAAAACACGATGCCTTTGCCCAGTTCTACAGAAAGGGCCTGGCCAAATACAGGGAACAGCTGTACCAGATGCTGGGAGAATATACCAGTAAAATGAAAACCGAACTGCGCGAGTATCATCAAATTGTGCAGAGCCTAGAATAGAGAGTCTGAATGACGACCGTACGTTTCGTACGGTCGTCAAAGATGGATGCCATACCCAAATTATTAGGAAACAACCATTATAAATCGAATTTAAATAAATTTTTTTAATTATTTCAAAATTTTACGTGCAATTCATAGGAGCAAATGTTATAATAGGTTTCGATATTTAAAAAGCCGATGTTTTGTAAGAAAAAGAAGAGCGTGAGGGCTCTGATTTTTTTAGAT
>OIEV01000757.1_pt1 | contig 19081 bp, 12 predicted proteins | sample 1581881 | NCBI WGS metagenome assembly OIEV01 (sample SAMN03279760, study PRJEB24777) | human gut metagenome | isolation source: fecal sample PR121 from 1 month old male Malay infant, vaginally delivered... | place: Singapore | collected 2005-09-16 | reverse complement strand
TGTTTAGGGAGTCTGTAATGAGAAAGGGACATGTTGAAATATTGAAAGGCTTAGACCAATATTATTTGACAAAAGAGCAGTTTGAAGTTATTAAAAGTGAGCGTTATCCATTGTATTTTTATGATAATGCCATTGAATGTTTTCATTACTGTAATAAACGAGGGTATAACCCGAAAACGACAACTAAATTTGTAGTAGATGTCTTTGAAACGCTGAAAAATGAGCGTGTCTTCGTAAAAAACTACATAGCAGGTCTTTTATGCAATTTTATATTAAGTCACCAAAGACAATGAAATTTATGTTGAAGATTAGTAATATTGGATTTTTAGAGGATAATCTTCACCATTTGGGTTCAATGAGCAGTCGAGGTGTTCCATATGAAACGGTCAAAAAGGTTGTTTTTGATTTGCTTGGGAAAGAATTAGATAGGCAAAGAGAGTGGGATGAGAGCAAAGCGAACATCATTGAAAGAAAGTGTTGCACTTATTTATTTGCGCTTCAGACTTATCCGGATTTTGACCTGGTTAAGACACACCTTGATCACTTCCCTGCTGGCATTATGGCGAATTATTACAATGAAGTGAAGAAAAATCCAGAGTTTGATATTGATGGCATCGAAGAAGATCGGATGAAAGAACAAATACATGGGTTTATGGATGCGACAGTAGCTTATGTAAAAGCTGGCTTGACATGGGAAGATGCCCATGAAGTTGGGAAGTATCCACCAAGTATAATATTTGAATGAATTGTTAGGCGCAAAACACTTATCTTCTTTGGCGATTATGAAGTAGATAATAAAATATAAAGGAGAACTAAAATGGAAAAAGTTGAAAAGACGATACTGGAGCAGATAGCACCTGAACTACAATATGTTCAGAATGGGGATTACCGTATTCCAAACATCATTGATTCTTCAGGTGAAGGCAAAAAACTGAATCGTTGGGGGCGCCAATATGCTGAATACTTTAGGGGTATCCTAAAAGGAGGCCCTTACGATTATGCGCTGATGGAAGGCGTCCTCAATCAGCGCTGTTACGAAGTCGGTGAACGGGCAGAGGAAATGTACCAGAGTATTCATCGTCGGATGTGCCAGGAAGAAAATATAGATGAAATTAAACAAACCGACTACCGGCGCGCCGTAGCACTTTTAGAAAAGATTCAAGCGGAAGCAGAGGAAGTCGTGTTGCAGGAGGTCGTATATGATGATGATCTTGAATGGCTTCCAGAAGAATGATGATCTGAGAAGGTCGGATTAATTGAATAACCATACTGAATGAGCCAACACCACAGAAATGTGGTGTTTTTTTATTTTAGAGAGGTGTAAATTTGAAATACTATGAAGCGCTAGAGATTTACAATGACATATGCAAAAAAGTAATCGAGAGTCCAGAGGAATGGATGCAGTTTTTAGACGCAGCGCAGGGAATCTATAAATATTCATTCAAAGAGCAGCTGATGATCGCTGCCCAGCGTCCTGATGCAACGGCGGTCGCGGAGATCGGATTCTGGAATAAAAAAATGGGCCGCTATGTGAAGAAGAATAGCACCGGTATTGCGGTTTTCACCGAGAACCCCGATTCGAGGTCTAAACTGCGTTACGTCTATGATCAAAGTGATACAGAGTTATCATGGTACGGAGGACGCGAAGTCCATCCATGGCAGGTTGAAAAAACGGAAGACTATACCATCATTGCCGACGCCATTGTCAGTGCCACGGGCATAGAATTGCCAAATGAATCGCGGATTGAAGATGTTTTATATTATGTAACAGCCACGACAATATCCGATCAAGAAGATGTAAATGAATTAATAGATAGTACCGCTTTCAAGGGATCAGAATTATCAAAAAAAGAAAAAAAGGATCAGAGCACTTGTTTAAGCGCACTGATAGCAGCTTCGGCCGCGTATTTGATGATTGGCCGGTGCGGTCTGAATCCCAGAGATTATATCAGCAAAGAGGAATTTAAAGATATATCTTTGTTAAGCAGTAAAAGTGCTTTAATCAATTTTGGGAACATCTACACGGATTATACCCAGAGTATTCTTCAATTTGTCGAAAAAGAAAGCAACAAACTGGCCATGAAACACCGCAGAGAAGAAGCGGAAAAAACGACAGAAACAGAAGAAGTACCGCAGCCCGAATCCGAGATAAACACGCCGGTTCATGAGCCGGACGTTGAAGATCAAAAAGAAGAAGATGCACTGGAGGAAATTACGCCAGGTGTGCCGGTCGAAGTTAACGTGTATGGAAAGCCGGATCAAAAGCAGCTTACATTGTTTGAGCCGCTGCCGAGCATTGAGGAGCAGCGGGGGACATTGGCCACAGAAGCACCAAAGGTTGCTGACATCTCAAAGGAATTGATCCAGGACGCGTTAATCAATCGTGTTCTGATGAGCGCTGGCGGCGGACGAGAGGCGAATGAGCTGCGGCTTGAGATTGCTGCTTACTGGCAAAAAGGGCACTCGATCAATGATTTTGCTTCTTTTTTAGAAGAAGAAATTGGAATGGCCGGACAGGGATTTCAAATTGATGGCAAAAAATTATGTGCCTGGTACGACTCCAATGGTCTGAGCCTATCCTACTTTCCGTCAGCCATAGAAAATCCCATGAAGTCACTGACATGGAGAGAAATTGCATCGAGAACAGACCGTCTCATTCGCACGGGATCATATTTATCTTCCGAGGAAGTTGATGCCATTCGAGCGCATGATCTGGAACGGATCAGTACGAAATTATACTTTGTTTTCAGAGATGACGTAAAAGATCTGCATAAAGATATACTGGATGGATTAGATAAACGTGCAGGTGCACCAGAGTGTTTCGCATATTTTGAAAAAAAGCTTGATTCGCTTGAAGGTATAAATCTACTGCTGGATATTCTAAACAAAGACATTGAAAAGCTTAATAGAAGTGATATAAAACCTCAATTTAGAACACTGTATTCGCTGGAGTCTTTAGCGAAAGAGCTTGAGGATTTAAAAAAAGAACCCAAGGAAATTCCAAAAGGCGAAAAGGGAAGCATTCTCTTTGAAGATTTCATTACTCAGGACGAAGTTGACTATGCTTTAAAACAAGGAGGATATGTCGAAGGTGGCTTAAAAAGAATCTATCATCACTTTAGTCAGCATAAGCCTGATGCTAAGGCAGATGGCGTTTTCTTATCAAAAGAATATGGCACTGGCGGACACTTTGGTGGTAGAACAATTGAAGCGATTGATTACTCACCATCTAAAGGAATTAAGATCGCCAAAAAATTACCGAATGGCCATGAGATAGAACTTAACATTAAATATCAACAGGCTGCGAAACGTATCCGTTACTTAATTGAGCACAATCTTTTTCTGCCACCTGAGCCGCAGCGGTCAGTCATACCGCCAGCAGAGCCAACGGAGCAACAGGAGCCAGCCAGGACTTCAGATAAAGACCTCGGAGAGCACGCTCAACCCGCAGAGACGTTCGAAACACCCGATCCGGAAACCGATGTTGAGGCGATCAAAGAAGAACTCAGCCAGATTATTGAGGAAATCAAAGATGAAAGAGCGGCTGAACAGGCGCTGCATACTGAATTGATCGACAAGTATGGGCAAACAAACGGGCAGGCAAAAACACTTTTTGATCAGTTCCAGAGCCTTTTTCCGGAATTTCTGGATAATGACTGCTTATATGAGCGCCGGGAGACCGAAAGCGATGCTTTTATGCCGTTGGTACTCGAAAAACTTGCATACGATACTTCATACAATACCTTCGCCATGACCCACTACTATCGGCAAAACGGGGATCTGGTCACAGACCCGGAAATTGTTTATCTTTTCGATGTCGAAAAAAAAGCATTAGTGCCATTGACCTATGAAAACGGTGGTTTAGGTATCTATCAATCTGTGATTGAAGAAGGAGCGATCAGCGACGCATCGGTTGATTCCCTTCAACAATTTTCTTCCTCCTGGCTGGATAATATATCCGCGCAAGGATACCAACCGGTTAAGAGAGTGGTCAACCGGGAAGGTGAGGAAGTCACCATTAACTTTACCGAGGCAGAGGTCATCCCAGAGGATGCGGAGGAAGGACAGGAAACGGACGAAGCAGCATTTTCTAAAGGAGCGGAGATCTCCAAGTCACCCACAGAGCCAGGGGAAACCAGCGTCGAAGTTAAGGAGGAGCGCGATAGCCCCACACATCCCATTCGACGCTTTATGAGAACCTGGGGCTTAGAGAACTGCACGACCCTCGAAAGCCTTGAAACCATGATGCAACATCACCAGCCAGGGAAACAGGATATGGATGATCGTGGCGAACTGTCAAACCTGATGAACAGGGCGCGACAGGATTATGCTCAAACAGCCAATGCTGATGTAGCAGCCCTGTCCTGGATAAAATACCGAAACGCTTTTCGCCAAGCTTTTTATGAACTGGCAGACGACATCTGTCAAGGCAAAGCGACCGAGAAGGTCACCATTGGCTTTACCGAAGCGGAAATAATCCCGGAGGATGCGGAAGAAGAATCGGCAACCGACAAAGCAGCATTTTCTTTTGATCAAAAAAAAGAAAATACTGAGGAATCGCCACAAGAGACAGGATGGGCGCCAAAATTTGAGGTATCCCAGGGTGGAAGCAATGATGAACCCCAGAAGCGCCAGGGCGATGTGACTCGGCAGCAAGGTGAGAATTTCATCATTGAGCCGGTCGCTGGCGATTCGCGTTTTAGTCCCACTGAACGCTTCCACAAAAACATCGCAGCCATAAAAGTGCTGAAGCAAATTGAAGGCGAAGGCCGGATGGCAGCCGATGATGAAAAAGCCATCATCAATGCTTACGTCGGATGGGGCGGCCTTGCGGATATTTTTGATCACCGGAAACAGACCTGGAAGGAAGAAAAGGAAGCACTGCGAAGGATGCTCTCACTAAGTGAGTATGCAGCAGCTGAGGACTCCATTTTAAATGCCCACTATACCGATCCGGGGATTATCGCAGCCATGTATGAGGCCGTTCAGCTTTTTGGCTTCTCGAGTGGTAACGTGCTGGAACCCGCATGTGGAACAGGCCGTTTTATGGGCGCAATGCCCATGGCATTGCGTGAATCCAAAGTCTACGGTGTAGAGTTGGATGAACTGAGCGGCCGCATGGCCAAAGTGTTATATCCGAAGGCAGAGATTACCATAAACGGTTTTGAAAATGCCCATTATCCGATCAATTTCTTTGACCTGGCCATTGGAAATGTGCCGTTCGGAAACTACAAGGTAGCCGATACCAAATACGATAAACTAAACTTTCAGATACACGATTATTTTATTGCCAAAACACTCGACCTGGTACGTCCAGGAGGCATCATTGCATTTATCACCAGCAAAGGGACAATGGATAAGCAGAACAGCAGTGTCCGCCAATATATTGCCAGACGGGCGGAGCTGATCGGCGCGGTGCGCTTGCCGAACAATGCCTTTTCCGGCGCGAATACGAAAGTAACTGCGGATGTGCTCTTTTTCCAGAAACTGGAAAGTATGCGGGATCTGAATGATATTGACTGGATAGATCTTAAAGAGGATGAAAACGGACTGAAGTATAACGCCTATTTTGTCGACCACCCAGAATATGTCGTCGGTGAAATGGTTGAAATCTCAGGGCCATATGGCCCGGAGCTTGCCTGCCAGGCAGCTGAGGGCAGCGATACCATCCAGAATGTGCGCGACACCATTTTTGATTTGGCCGTTTCACATCGAGATATTTATGAAAATCGAATAATGGCAGAAGCAGCGCAAGATCAGAATGTGATTCCGGCCACGCCCGACGTGAGAAATTTTACCTACACCATGGTGAACGGCAGCATCTACTATCGAAACAACTCAGTTTTGATCGAGCAGGAGGTAACCGGCACAAAAGCCGAACGGATCGAGCACCTGATTGAGGTACGCGATGCGGTTTACCGCCTGATCGATGCAGAAGTATCAGGTGAAAGCCCCAGGCTTATCAAAGAATACCAGAACGAACTCAACCGAATATATGACCATTTCGCCAAGAAATACGGCAGAATCGGTCGGCAGGGGAACAAACTGGCTTTTTCCGAGGACTGCACCTATCCGATGCTGCTCTCATTGGAAGTCAATGACGGTGAGGGCAATTTTTTAAGAAAAGCCGATATTTTTTCTAAGATTACCATCCGCCAAAAACCAGAAATCAACCACGCGGATAATCCCGTGGACGCTTTGTCGATCTCACTGGCTGAAAAAGGTGGTGTCGATTTTGAATACATGCAGCAGCTGACCGGTGAGGATGAAGAAACCCTGCAAATGGGACTGAAAGGGCTTGTTTTTAAAAACCCTGAAAGTGATACCTGGGAAAGTGCGGACGCCTATTTATCCGGAAATATCCGTCAAAAGCTTTTAGCAGCTCAGACAGCCGTTGAAAACGGAGAAGAAGCATACAAGGAAAATGTGGAAGCCTTAAAAAAGGTCATGCCGGAGCCATTAAAGGCATCGGAGATTTCCATTGTGATGGGGAGTACCTGGGTTGATAAAAAGTATTATGAACAGTTTCTGTTTGAGCTTCTGCAACCTGCGGAACGGATCAAAAAAAGTATTGAATTGTTTTACTCCGAAGAAACCGGCAGCTGGCAAATATTAGGAAAGAATTTAGATTTTGGAAATATTCTCGCCCATCGCACCTATGGTACTGAGCGCATCAACGCCTATTACCTCTTTGAGTCCTGCCTGAATCTGAAAGACGCCAAAATCTATGATCTGGTCGACGATAAAAGGGTTGTAAATCAGGATGAAACGGTACTGGCCAACAATAAGCAGAAACAAATCCGTGAAGCGTTTAAAGACTGGATTTATGAGGACTTTGATCGGCGCGAGGATCTGGTCAATACCTATAACCAACTTTTTAATAACAATCGGCCAAGAGAATATGATGGCAGCAACTTGCCTTGTGTTGGTCTTAATCCAGATATTATGCTTCGGGAAAGCCAATTAGATGTTGCGGCACGGATCATTTATGGTGGGAATACCGGCATTTTTCATTGTGTCGGGGCAGGGAAAACGCTGGCCAGTATTGTTGGCATTATGGAAAGTCACCGATTAGGGCTGACACACAAGGCGTTGTTTGTGGTGCCAAATCACCTGATCGAGCAATGGTCAATCGAGTTTATGCGTGCTTATCCCGCTTCACGAATCCTGGTATCCACCAAAAAAGATTTTCAACCAATTAATCGTAAAGTCTTCTGCTCAAAAATCGCAACGGGCAATTGGGATGCGGTCATTATCGGACAAAGCCAATTTGAAAAAATACCGGTTTCCTTTGAGCGTCAGGAAAGGTTACTAAACGAACAGATCGACGCCATTGATCTTGAGATGGACTTTTCGGAAAACAACTACACAAAAAAACAATTGGCAGCCGCCCGGAAAAGAGTGGAAGCAAGTCTGAAAAAACTGACCGATCAAAGTAAAAAGGATCAGGTCATTAACTTTGAGCAGCTGGGCATTGATGCTTTGGTTGTGGATGAAGCTCAGCGTTACAAAAATCTTTTTACCTACAGCAAAATGGGAAATGTCGCAGGGATTAACCAGACCGATTCAAAGCGCGCCTCAGATATGCTCATGAAGTGTCAGTATATGGATGAAATAACCGGCGGCCGGGGGATCACTTTTCTGACAGGCACACCCGTTAGCAACGCCATCTCCGAATTACACACCATGATGCGCTATTTACAGGCAGATCTGCTGCGTGAACTGAGGATGGAATCCTTTGACAGCTGGGCGTCGGTCTTTACCGAAACAGTCACAAAAATGGAGCTGGCGCCGCGGGGTGGACATAAGTTTCGGCTGACATCGCGCCTTGGCAAATATAACAACCTGCCGGAGCTGATTTCCTTTTTTAAGAACTGTGCGGATATTAAAACGCCGGATATGTTGAATCTGCCGGTGCCAATGGTACACTTTGAAAACATCGTTTTAAAACCATCACCGGCGCAAAAGGCTTTAGTCGAATCCCTTGGAGAGCGCGCGGATCGCGTTCATGCCGGTGCAGTCGACCGTTCGGAGGATAATTTCTTAAAGATTACTTCGGATGGCAGAAAAGCAGCATTAGACATACGTCTTTACGATACAGCTCTCCCTGAAGATGAATACAGCAAAGCCCGGGCTATTGCACAAAATGTCTTTAAAATCTGGTCTGAAACGGATGGCGCACAGCTCGTGTTTTGTGATTTGTCGACACCGAAACCCGATCGATTCAATGTTTATGATGATATTAAAAGTAAACTCATAAACCTGGGGATACCGGAAAAGGAAATCGCCTTTATTCATGATGCAGGCACCGATAAACAAAAAACAACCTTATTTAAAAAAGTCCGCAAAGGTGATGTCCGGGTATTGATGGGAAGTACCGAAAAAATGGGTGCCGGAATGAATGTGCAGGACAAATTAATTGCGCTGCACCATGCCGATTGCCCGTGGCGGCCAGCCGATTTGGAACAACAGGAAGGGCGTATTATCCGTCAGGGAAATCAATATGAAGAAGTTAAGATATACCGCTATATCACCGAAGGCACCTTTGACGCATACAGCTGGCAGGTCATTGAGCAAAAGCAACAATTCATCAGCCAGATCATGACGAGCCGTTCACCGGCCCGGAGCATTGAAGATGTTGATCTCCAGACATTGAATTATGCAGAAATTAAAGCCCTGGCTACCAGCAATCCATTGGTGAAAGAAAAAATGGAGCTGGAGATCCGACTGACCGAACTGAACACAATGAAAGCAGCTTATCGGAATCAAAAATATGAAATGGAGCATAATCTGGCAAAGGTCTATCCAAAACGCCAGGCAGCTTTAACCGCACGGCAGAAAAATGTCGAACGTGACCACGGCCTTTTCCTGGAACAGAAAGTGTTAATGGGCGGCAAATTCAAACTGAATGTGAATGGCCATGCTTACGATGATCCCGAAGAAGCCGGAAAAGCCTTTCAAAAAGCGCATTTTGAGCTGTTAGGTGTGGGCCAGCTGGAGAAAAAGATTGCGGAGTATTGCGGTTTGGATATTTATGTGAAGTACGATTTTGAAGCCGAGAAACGGGAAACGACGATCCGAACAAAACATGGATCATCATATAAATACGACTTTGGTCGAAGTGCAGCCTCTGCAATTACAGCTCTGGACAAAGTTGATGATTTTTTTATTGATCAAAAAATAGAAATTAATAACGCGATGGTTAGCCTTGAAAAGCAAGTTGAAGATGCCAGTCAGTTATTAGATACTCCTTTTCCTTATGACGATGAGTTGATTGAAAAAACAGATCGTTTAGGTAAGGTAGAAATTGCCCTGTCTGAAGAAAATGAAGGTGCCAATTGCAATACAGAAGAACAAAGTATTGGATTAGCACCATGATTCATTAAGTATGGGAGGAGGGGATGAATAGGATTATTTCGATAATATATTTTTTACAAAGTTTCGTATTCCCTTGCGATCATCCTCAGAAAGTGTTATGTAGGCTTCGATAATTTCAATGTCTAAAGACGAAAGATTGTACCGTTCTTGTAATTGGTGAAGTAACAGTTCGGGGACTTCGGATTGAAGATAAATCGGAGGATCTCCACCTTTTAACCAGTCAGGATTTACACCAAACTGAGCAGAAATCGTATAGATAATCCGATCGATTGGCTCAGCGTTGTGCTTATCGGATTCATAATGTGAAATACTGCCGCGGGTCACCCCGATCCTTTGCCCAAATTCTTCCTGGGTCATTCCCAGGAGCTTTCTCAATTCTTTAATACGATTCACAATAATAACCTCCATACTTATAAATAATAATTGTATCTAAATTTAAGCACAAGGAAAAACTAAAGTCAAATAGTTTGCATTATTGTAAGGTGGAATGTATAATAAATATCATATACTAAAATTAATGTATAAAAAATATCGTTAAAGGAGGAAAGCATGAAAAAAAGTATTGATGAAGATTACCAAGATATTGAAGATTTTTATTTAATGATTGCTAAACTTCCGGAAGAACAAAAAAGAGCGATTAAGGAAAAAATCAAAGAAAGTGAGTCAATAGAAAAGTCGACAGAGAATACTTTGAAGACAGAATAAGGGTATTTTAAAGGAGAGGAAAATGAAAAAAGCAAAGGGTTATTTAGCGTTTGGAATCTGTATGATGATCTTTCTGATGGCCGGATGTCAGAAAGTGACTGTAGGTGGAAAGTGGTATTGTGACCGTGATCCGAATGGGGCATTTATGGAATTTGATGAGAAAAATAATTCTGTAAGGATTTCAGATGGCGGGTATAGCACTGATGGCACTTACTCGCTCAGCGAAGACCATAAAAATGTCTATATTACAACCAGTTCCTGGTTGGGGGATATTACAAAGAATTGTACTCTGAACGATGACGGTTCAATGAAAGATGAATCAGGTGCTTACGCTTATTTTAAAGATCAAGAAAAAGCAAAAGAGAGTCATGATCGCTTGTTAAATCATTGGGCCGATAACTTCAAAGCAGTCTTTGTTGGCAGTCAATGGAAAGCAGATAATGTGAAGTGCCTGTCACAAAGCAGCATGAACGATCTTGGCCTTTATAGCATACTGATCATTAATGAGGATGGCAGCTACGAGGGAAGCATCTGTAATTCAAAAACGGATGAGACACTGGCTCAAGAAAAGGGAAACTATGTCATATCTACGGTCGAGAGTCTTCCAGATGTTTACTTGGATGATAAAACAGACTGCATAATGACCTTTGAAGTTCAAGCGATTGAGGATGAGGCATTAAAAACCTATTTGAAAGATTTGGAATCAAGCAGGCAGAGTGTTAATGTACTTGGTTCCAGCTATGGCCCTAAAATTACATATGAGAGGCCGAAAAGCTTTTATTTATCGGGTGAAAAGAAGGTTTCAATCACATCATTGGATGGACAGAGTTATAAGCTCTCGATTGATGATCAATATGAAAAAATAAATAGTAAATAAGAAAATAGAGCAAAAGCCGAACTAGATTTGTAGTTCGGCTTTTTTTATTGTAGGAGTTTTTATGGATAAACAAAGAAGTAAAAAAATATGGTCTTGCATCATATTATTTTTGATCGGAAGTATTTTCGTTCCATGGTTAGTATATGCACTGGATTTGTTAATGACAGGACAAGTGCTTCACAGCGAAGCATTTGATCTGTCTTATTTTACTGCCTTACAAGTTGTAAGATCAAAAGAATCGTGTCAGATGCTATTTTTATGCTTTGAAGGGATATTGCTTTTAAGCATTATTTATTATATAGGAAACAATTGTAAAACACCGCGCTCAGAACTCTATCGAGTAACGGATACGATCAGCATCCCAGTACCTTGCGGTGAAGGGCAGTATGGAAATGCCTGGTTTTTGGAAAAAAAGATGTATAAAAAGGTTTATGCGAGGCATGTGATCAATCCGCGGAAACGCCTTATTCGAAAGTTGATAGCAGAAGGGATAAAGGACAGGGAAAAGATTGATCAAAACATTGTGCCTTCATTAAAGGAAATTAAGCCATTGCGAATAAAGACGGAATTTTTTTCGCGTTCTGGGATGGTTATTGGTGTTGAGATGAAAAAAGGCGTTGAAAAAGTCATTACTGTTGACCATGACTCACATTTGCTATGTCTTGGTTCTACACGTATCGGTAAATCTCGATGCATGGTGGTTGAATCAATTGGCATTTTGGCACTTTCTGGTGAATCCATGTTCATAACGGATATGAAAGGAGAGCTTTTAGATTATATGGCACCTTATTTAAAGCGGCTTGGTTACAAGGTATATGCTATTGATTTTAAGGAAGCTCAAAAATCAGATAAATATAATTTGCTTCAACCTATTATAGATGCCGCAAAGAGGGGCGATATGGATGAAGTGGAAGAATTGACCGCTGATTTTTCAAATATGATTGTTCAGGAGACATCGCATGCTGCACCGATCTGGCGTAATGGTGAACGAGCAATGGTAGAAATGGCCATTCTTGCAGTCGTCATCGAAAACATTCATCAACCTGAAAATCAGACGATTTACAATGCTTATAAGTTTATCGCTGAGATGGGGGAAATGGTCACTATTCCTTCGAAAGATCCTAAAAAACCTATTGAAAAAAGCAAACTAGATCTATTCATTCAAGAAATCAGATGGAAAAACCCACACCACAAGATATTAAATGCTTATGCAGCAGCAGTGAATGCAGGCAAAGAAGCGCATGAAACAATCGCGTCTTTTATTACTTCAGCGATGACCACATTGAGAATCTTTGCATTGGGAAAAGTCGATGCAATGACAAATGCATCGGATTTCTCCATAAAAGATTTAAATGATCATAAAACTGCGATATTCCTCATACTGCCAGATCAAAAACAAACCTATTACCCAATTGCAGCAGCCTTAATTTTTTCACTATATGATGGCCTTATTAAGATAGCTGATCGGCAAGGTGGGCGCTTAAAACGGCGTGTTCGATTTGTACTGGATGAATTTGGTAATATGGTTAAAATAAACGGATTTGATACGATGTTAACAGCTGGCGGATCACGAGGAATTCTAATGGCATTGTTTATCCAAAGCTTCGCCCAATTGACCCATAAATATTCAAGAGAAATTAATACGATTGTTCAAGATAACTGTGAAACATTAATATATCTTCATAGCGATAGCGATGACACGAATGAAATTATCTCAAAGAGCCTATCTACTTATACCTGTAATGTGTTTAATGCGTCTGCGTCTTCTAGAAATCAAATCGGAGACTTCTCGAGTTCATCTTCAAAGATGACGAGGCGTTTACTCGAAAAGGATGAAATAAAAGCTATAATGCCACCTTATAATTTGATTTTGGGAAGAAATAAACCTGCTGTAATGTACTCTCCTGACTTAAGTAAGTGGCACTTCAATGAAATGTTTGGAATGGGATCTGAAGCCCATAATACACGACTACGTTATTTGCGTAACCAAGCACGACCAGAAAGAGATATATCGAAAGAAACTCATTCGTGGGATATTTGGGATACTTATGACAATCAGCAATATGCAACGGATATTAATTACTATAAGCATGCCATTAAAAATTTTGATCCTATCCGATTTAGAACGGATGAGAAATATCAAAAAGAGGTAGAACACATGAGTTATGATGAGCAACCAGTCGAGAAAGACACATCGCTTATAGATTGGTAATAAAATACTGGCGATGAAAGAGAAATCTGGAGCCATTTTATCAAAAGAGCCAAAACTGGCTCTTTTTTAATTTTTTGTATGAGGAGGAGGTGAGATCGTGCTTCAGACATCAGAACTATTTACAGGTACGCAGAGATTGCTCAATGATCTTTCATCAGGGTTATTATTATTAGCACCGGTAGTTTGCATCGTTCTACTGGTTACTTTTTCGATTATAAAGGCAGGTGCTAATGAAATGGATGAAGTGAAATGGGGCAAAAGGCAGAGGAATGTTGTCATTTGTGTGCTGATTGCTATGTTGTCTTCAGCAATCATTAAACTGTTGTTGGGGTACTACGGAGTAAATCTTAATAATGTATGAGTATCCTGAAGAAGTAGAAATAAGCCTGTTATATTAAATGACGGGCTTATTTTATTCGAAAGAAGGTGACAATTATTGTTTGATAGTATTGGAAGCTGGTTTAGTGCAATAACCAGTTTATTACAAGGAGATATGGGAGGTTTTGCGGCAGGCGTTGTCGGCGCCAATCAGGATAAAATTGATTCGATGCAGAATGCTTTTTCTGAATTCAATAAGTTGGTTGATGGTCGAACGCTGGTCACGACCATCATGTATCCAGAACTTACGCTCGATGGCAGCGGTACGGCTTATTCGGATCTTTTTACACAGATATATACATTGATTGTTTGCATCGCAATCTCTCTAATCGTACTGAAAACGGCTTATAAAGCTTTTCAAACATACGTATTGGGGGATAATGATCCGTCTGCTGATCCGATCTATCTTTTTAAAAAGATGATGCAGGCGTTTATTACGGCTATTGGATTTAACAGCATTTTATATTACATTCTCTATAGTTTTGTGGCTGTTACAATTCAGGGAATAACGTCGATAATTTATTCATCATTTGTTGACGGAGTAATAGGCAGTGATGGGAATATTCAAATTGGTGAGATTTTTTTGCATATGTTAATGAATACAGGTAAATGGATGTTGAATCCTTTAAATGGGATTTTTTTATTGATCTGGTTAATTTCATTCCTAATACTGTATGTAAAATTCATCATGCGTTCAGTAGAATTACTCTATTTGCGGATCGGATTTCCAGTAGCCTGTGTGGGCGTAATAGACAGTGACTATGGCGTATTTAAGCCTTATGTTAAGAAGTTCTTCCAGGCGGCTGTTACCATAATCGTTCAGATCGCATTACTCTATTTATCAATAGGTGTTATTGCGATTCCTTTATTCAATGATAATGCCAGTGCAGGTGTACTAACGTCCATTTTTGCTTGTTGCTTCTTATGGGCGTCTTTCAGCGTTCCAAAAGTATTAGCAGAATTTCTGTTGTGGAGTGGCGGTGGAAATGGTGCGGCTTCCGTGATTAATATGGGCGCAAATGTCACTCGAGCAATTCGAACGTTTGTTAAATAGGCGGTGAGAAAATTGGATGGGCAGTTAAACCGTGTGCGAAATGGTGAGCTTGTTTTTACAAATGGTGATATACCAAGTGGTATTATGACAATTGTTGGTTATATTATTCTGGTGCTTAATTTAGGTATTATCGTGAGGATAATCGCCTTAGAGATTAAAAAAATGCAAGGGGATGACTCGGGGCAAATTACACAACAAATAATTAATTGTTTTAAAGCATTAGTGATTGTAAATATCACATGTACGGTGCCTTTTGTCGGATCTTTTCTGTATTACTATTTAAATTACAACTGGTAGGTGAAAAATGGAAGAAGGAAATAAAGTATACATTCCCGTTGGAGTAAAGGTATCTCATGAACCTTTCAAAGGGTACAGTGAAAAAGCATTAGGGAGATGTGCGATTGCTTGCTTGATCGCTTCAGTATTTTGTTTTTTTCTAGGGCTCTTAATCGGAGAAATAAGCTATGGCATGACGATATGGATAGGGATGATCATGTTGTGTTTGCTTCTGTTCAGAGAAAATGAACTCAATATTAACATAATTGATTATGTGATCATCCAGTATCACTTTTACCGTGATCAACAGGAATTTGATTATGAATATGAATTTGATTGTATGGATTCAATAGAAATAGAAGGAGAGGATGAACAATGTCAGTAGATCAGGAAGCCCTGTCAACCGCCATCATGTTATTTGATGTTTTTTTACAAGAGCTTGTATCCGTTCAGCAAGAAAGGAAAGCAACTTTAGAAAAAATGGAGCAGGCGAGAACCGAGCAAGAACGCTTGAAATTGCAGGAAAAACTCCGCAACCAAACAGATGAAATTCGGGAAAAAACAACGAAAATATTGAAGCAGAATAAAAAACTATTTGATAACTATGAAAACAGTTTACCCGGATTTGAGGGTGAAGTTGATCCGGAAACAGAAGTAAAACTTCAATCGGAATTTTTAAATGCGCGAAATATGGAAGAATTGTACAATCGACCGCAGCGAAACCGCTGGCTTGATCGAAACGGGAGGACGGATCTACTTTCACTTTCAAAACCAGCAATAGATGCTTACTTCGAAATATGCCAAAAAGCAGATGAAAGAAAAACACAGACCATCACCGGTGCCAGACAGATGATCTCAGATGAGACGATAATTGCTGAAGAAATTGCGAATGTCGACTATCCAGAAAAGGCCGCTGATTTAGAGCTTATAGGACAATTACGGACAGATGGGATTGATATAATGGATGTATTGAAAAATAGTATTGATGATATTGGCATTACAAAATACATTATGCGTTTTAGTCGTCAAAACGCTGTTGAAAATAAAGCAAATGGTCAGAATGAGACAGTAAAAAGCGGAAGACATCAGGAACCACCTGAAGGACAAGGCACAAAAACGCCAGCTCAACGCGCAAGGACATCAGAGGTTGCCGAACCGTCTTCAGGAACTACTCAAGCTGAACGTCAACAGGCGATTGCCGCTGCCGAGTATATTGCTGCATTAGAAAATCCGGGAAGTCTAAGCCTTGGAGATCAAGTTGTGGTTTATGGTGCAAAAGAGATGTACGATGCACTTCCAGAAAATGTTAAATCTGAAGTCGATGCTGATGCGATACAAAAGCTCGATGCTTTGACCAAAGAGATGGATCAACTCGTTGCAAATGGTACTGTTAAGAACCAGGATGAAAAAGAAAAGTTAAAAATTGATGATGAGCTACTTAAAACACAGCGAGCAACGATACCGGATGTACAACGACAGACGGGAGTTGCAGCTGATAGGCAAGAAGCGACAATTATTTCCGATATAAAAAGGGTCAATGAACAGGAAGCATCAGATACCGTTGAAGGTCAGCGTGCTGTAAGAATGGCTGAAATACCTAGTAAGTCAGATTCAATGGAAGAACAAGGGGGAAATATGCAGCAGGATCTGAGCCATAATGGGGATGTTAATCAGCTGCTTGATATTCTTGAAGTTAATAATCAAGATGGCAAAATAGAACTTGAAAGTCTATTAAGCTATGTTGAAGGAATGGAAAAACAAGTATATACACTTACCAAAGTGACAGAGGCGCTGAGGGAAGAAATCAAAACGATGCATGATTCCCCAGAAAAACAAACGCTCCAGCAATCTGAACAGTTTGCATCGGATCAAGCAAAAATGATTCGAACTGACGTTAGAACAATAAAAGAAAAAATCATCCATGGCTGCAAAGAGGCAATTGAGCGATTTAAACTAAATGGCAAACGTGCTTTGAATAATGTAATGAAATTTTTTAATGTTCGTGAAAGCTTGGACAGCCTTAACCGTCATGTAATAAATGGTCTTACGGAGAACACCAAAACGCTTAACGAAATTGACGAGATAACCGCAGAATTCGGAGAAGCAAAGCAGCATCTGAAAAATGTTGAGAATAAGATATTAGGTAGAGATGCCCAGACGGCGGAAAAAGGCCCTGGTATGATATCTAAAGCGATCAAAACACATTTCCAAACTGAGCGTAAGTGTTTAACAACGCTCCAAACAAACGTGGAAAAAGCACTTGCGGGGCTCGATAGACTAGCTGAAGTATCCCTGGTAAGCAAAAACAATAATGAACATGAGGCGATGGTTAACCTTCAGGAAAGACATTTTGAAAATCTTTGGCCTGATCAAGAACAAAAAACGGATCTTTTGACGTTATCCAAACCGGAAGTAGAGACTTTAGTCAAAGTATGCAGTGAAGCAGATCAATTCTTGCCATATAAAGAAGCAGAACGTCCGATTCCATTTGAGTTGGTTGTCCTGGATACGCTAGCGAATAAAGACTATCCTGAAAAACAGGAGGACTTACATCGTTTGTCTATCATGAATCAAGGAGACGAAAGTATTCAAAAAACACTGGTTAAAGAGGATTGGCCACAACTCTATGCAGGCATGAATTTAAAGGCTGGTGCATATATTCCTGATCAAGAAAAAAAAGGAATCTCCATCGCTTGGATGGAAAACAAACATGATACTATCCAAAAGAATTTTCAGTATTATGAAAATTTAAGTAAGGATAACCCAAACAATTATGAGTACAAACTGCAAAAACAATTACAAAAACAAACGCTAGATTTTGTTGGAAGCGATCATAAGAATTGGGATGATGATAAGGTTGAACAAAAGATGAAAGAATTTCATGATCAGGCGGTCTTGGTAGAACATACAGCGAGATATGTTGGCTCTGAAGAAGAGTCGGTAGAGTATCAAGAAAAATTACGCCAGGATATAATCAAACGATATGAATTGGAGAAAGGTATTGAAAATCCAGATGTATTAAAACAAATGATAGCAAACGAGTATATGGATACATCTGGGGAAATGAGCGTAAAGTTGAACCGACTTGAGGCACTCAGGCTCTATGAACAAGGAGTGAGTATTTTCGACGGGAATCAAAATTATCGGCAAATCGAAGCAATCGAGGAGTTGCTCGATTATAAGCATTTCCACCAGTTTACTTGTAGTAGTATGGATCTGCAGAACATGCTTCAGAAAGATCTTGGAGAAACGCAACTACAGGATAATCCTGTGGACTATCGAACGGAGATCGAGCCGATGCATGGTACCAGCGAGTCAATTAATGAGTTATCTGCGAAAAAACAACCCACGGCAGCAAGTGTTAGAGATGAACTCGAAGAGGATGTGGTCTATGGTATTGGTGAAGTTGGTGACTCGAATCAGCTACTCATTGAAGAAGAAACCGAAACTGAAGAAATCAGCATTGGCCATGGATTACGTCCTTAAGGAGGAAATATGTTTTTAATTATATATGCCTTTTTCGTCATTGTTATAGGAACAATTTGTCTTATGTACTTCCATTTTAGAAAGAAAAAGGATAATGAAGAAGATAAAAACACTTATAAGTCTGAGACTGCAAATAATTTTTTGAATGTTAAAAATGTAATTAACAGTCAACTTTTTAGCAAAGATGATTATGTTTGTTCTTACATTAAAGTTGAACCAGTAAATATTAACCTAATGGAGGATAAAGACATGAGGCTGATGTCTGGGGCTTTAGCGGCTGAGTTCTCTGGAATTATACATGATTTTAAATTCATTGCAGTAAGTAAACCAGAAGACAATAGTGAATTGATAAGTCAATACACCCGAGAACGTAAAAACACCACCAACACAATTCGGAGGTCTTTGTTCCTTGAAGAAATCACTTCTAGTCAGGGACGTGTTCAAGATCTTAAGGCACCTACACGAGAATTTTACTTTATGTTATGGAAGGAATATGAAACGGAGAAAGATTTTATTAAGCGTGTCATAGACTTCAGAGATCGTTTAATGCGGTGTCGGGTTCAAGCAAAAGTTGCAACGCAAAAAGAGATCATTAAATTGATAGAGCAGACAACGAGTCCACAGTATGTTATAGATGAAGAGTTGAATCCAGAATTTAATTTTACATTTATAACTGAAAAAATGAAAGGGGATGGTTTTAATGATGAAATTGCCT
>OIEV01000755.1_pt1 | contig 19129 bp, 17 predicted proteins | sample 1581881 | NCBI WGS metagenome assembly OIEV01 (sample SAMN03279760, study PRJEB24777) | human gut metagenome | isolation source: fecal sample PR121 from 1 month old male Malay infant, vaginally delivered... | place: Singapore | collected 2005-09-16 | reverse complement strand
CTCCTTGCCTATGGGACGCCTCCCTCGCCCGCCTCGCATGACGATCCCTCCGCCGACGTGCTCATGGCCACGCTGGCGGGCTGCGAGGAACGGCTGGACGGCTACCGGCGTTCCCGCGACGGCATCCGCCGCATGCCCGACGGGCCGGAACGCGACCGCCTGTCACGCCAGCTCGCCGCGGACACCGACGGCGATCTGCGGGAACTGTCCGACCGGTGGCGTGACTGGAGGTCCATGGAGCTCGCGGCCCGCGACCGGCTCGACCAGGCCATCGCCTCCATCGAACGACGGCTCGACGACCGGAAGGCACCCCTGTCCCATGAGGAGGCCGAGGAGGCGCGCGCACTGGCGTCACGGGGACGCGCCCTGCTCGACGAGGCCGGGGACCCGCGTTGGAACCCCGACTCGTACCGGCCCCGGGACCCGGACGAGGAGCTGAAGCTCGCGAAACGGCTCGAAGGCATCGCCCGTGAACGGGATCTCGATTCCCTGGAACAGCTCGACCGGCTCACGGCCACGATACGCGCGACGATCGGCCCGAGGGGAGGCATGCGCCCATGACCATGCCGGACCTGTTCGAACAACTCGACTCCCCTGCCGAGAACGGCGACGATTGGATCCGCCGCCTGCTCTCGGAACCGGACGAGACTCCCTCCCCCACGCCGGCCGCCGGCGACGACGGCACCGATACCGGCCATGAGCCCGATCTTCCCCAAGAGGAGGAAAGGATTGTCCCGCCGCAGGCCTCAGGACCGGGGGCCGGTGGCGATGTGACGGCTCCCCCGCCTTCCGGCGCGCATGCGATCCCCCTGCCGGCATCCGACGACACGTCGCCATCCGATGACCTGGATGACAGGCCCCAGCGCGCGTTCCGGGGGTGCGGCCCCGATAGGGAGGCCGATGCGCCCGCCCTTTCGTTCCAGGCCGGCGGGATCGTACTGCCGGTGCTCGCCGTGGCCGCCGCCGGGGCGCTCGTCGGCGTGACCGCCGCGGGCGCCGTCCCCGCGCCCGCCCGCCACGGCGCGGAACAGGCGCAGGCCGTGCTGCGGGAGACCAATACGATTGCGACTCGGTTCGTCAAAGCCCACAAGGCGTCCGACCTCGCCGATGCGAAGGCATGGAGCCGTCTGGACGCGCGGATTTCAGACAACGCGAGGATACTCGACGAGCCCGCCGCCCGGCTGTCCATCAGGGATGCTGGATCGTTGAAGGACCGCGCGGGCAAGGCCAATAAGGACACGAACACGCTGGTGTCGGCGGCGAGGAGGGCCCTCGCCATCAAACAGGAGGCCGACGCGCGCGAATCGCTCGCGAAGGCGGTCGGCGAGGCCACCAAGCTCCGGGACGGCGCGAAACGCGACGATGACACCGGCACGGCCATCGACGATCTGACGACGATCCTCGAACGGGCCGCCGAGCCCGGCAAGGACGTCACCGTCAAGGAGCTCGAGGATCTGGTCTCCCGGGTCGAGCAGGCGAGGAAGACCCTCGAACAGGCCATCGCCACGCAGGCGGAGCATGCGAAGGCCAAGCGCGCGGCCGAGGAGAAAGCGGCACGGGAACGCCAGGAGAGGGAACGACAGGCCGAACAGCAGACCGTCCCCGACCCGACGCCGCCACAGCAGCAACAGCAATGGATACCCCAATACCAGTCGGGACAGTCGGGGCAATCGGGCGGAACCGGCTCCCAGCCCGGCAACGGCTGGAGCGTGCCGTCCCCCAGCGACGGCAACGGCCTGCCCGGCAACGATCCGGGACTATAGCCCATCATCCATTCGAAAGGAGCACCATCATGACGGACGAGACACCACGCAAAGACGAGCACAGGGAACGTCAGGGCCTTCTCGGCCGAGCGAGAGACCGGTTCGAGCGGATGGAGCCGAAACGGCAGGCGCTGCTGCTCGCCGTCGCGGCCGTAATCGCATTGGCGGCCACGATCGCGCTCAACCCGTTCCAGTCCACGACATCCGATCAACCAGAACCTCAATCCGCCCAACAGGCGACGGACGGCGGCAAGGATACGAAAAACCAGTCCCGGACGGACCCGTCTTCGGAACCATCAGGATTCACCGGTTCCACGGAGGACATCGCCAACAAGGTCCGGTCGATCCTCAACTCCCCGGACGGCGGCAACATCGACACGTTCGGCCAGACGCTCATCCGCCACGGCGACAAGGACCTAGGCAACGCGACCGACCTGTTCGACGCGATCGGCCGGCAGGAGAAGGAATCCACTGTCCGCGCATTGGCCGACGAATGGTATGCCGAGGCGTTGCCGAAGGCCGCCGGATACCGGCTCGACGATCTCAAATCCAGTCTGCCCAAAGCGGAACATGCCGTGGACAGGCTCCCCGACCCCACGCCGGACGACTGCACGGGCCTGGCCAAGGCCGCGAAACAGGCGCGAACGTTGGTCGACGCCGGATCCGACGACTACGACAAGCTCACCTCCGCACAGCAGACCCTCACCAAATCGATCAGCGCATGCACCGCCAACATGACCGTCGACCAGATCGACCGCCTGTTCCCTCAGGACGGACCATCGGTCACCATACCCGACACCGGAAAGGAAGCACAATGACAGCGGACACCACGCGGCGGGAGCACAGCGGTTCCGGCATCCGTCTCGGCATCGGCTCCTGCCCCGGCATAGCGAAGATCCTGCCGGCCGGCATCCGAGGCATCACATTGCCCGACGGCCCACGCGTGCGCATGCTGCGCTGCGTGACCAGGGAGGGCGGCGCCGACCTCCGCGTCGCCCTGATCCCCCCCACCGGGGCGGTCCACAACCGCATGCTCGAGGCCGCCGGCGGCCAGATCGTCGAGTTCGCCGGCAGGCCACGTCTCTACCGGCCCGAGAAGGGCGGCCCCATCCTCGCGTTCACCGTCACCGACCTGCGCATCCGCGACACCGATGAGGCCCGCATGCTGCGTGCCGGATATAGAAGATAGTCAGCCGATTTTCAGCCCCGATATTGTGTGCCCGGCCGGAATTTCCATGTCTATCTCATGGGCATTAGTTTTCCCGCGTAACCGCATCGTGGATGGCGGAAAGCGCTTCATACGGGGTCTTTGCCGGATACCGTAGATTCGGAAAACCGCTGCAACTACCGACATACATTTTGTATTCGTCGGACCACTGGACTTGGTACGAGTTACGGTCGGCGGGCTGTACTGGCTCCCCAGACGTCTGTGCCCATGCGAAGGACGGCTTCTCCATCCACATGTCCCATACGCTTTTCGTGTATCCCGTGATAAGTGCGCCCATAACCACGCCGGCAAGTACCTTCCCAAAAATCGCGGAACACTGCCCAATCGCTCCTGATACGATGATAAGTAAAGGATAAAACGTCGTTTTACGGAACTTCAAGATATCGTCGGCATCACGTCTTCGCGTAATGCTGAAAATGAAACTAGCCAGACCGGGAATACCGAGCACGCAGAACAGCAACGCCATCGCCTGATCCTCTTGGACCGCGCCGCCCGTCCTCGCATAAAGAAGCACGCCAACTGCACAGCTGCAAGCGAACAGTAACTGGATTATCTGATGCATGAGCAACGCCATCCTTTTCGGATCGCTCAGCCACAGCGCGACAACAATAATGATAAGAGCCGGAGTCCCTAGACGTTCCATCAACGGTTTCCCCCAAGGAAAACCAAACAGTTGCTCCAACAAGGCAACCACGGCGACGGCAAACGCCAAGAACATTGCGATAATAAGGAGAACACCACCGATTTGAGAGAGTATCTCCCTAATCGAGGGCTTTACACGTGACTTTTTCTTTGTGTCCTCAATATCCGGTGGGCTTACCAATTGTTTCTTGAACCGCATTTCTCCATCACCTTTCTTCTCGGCTTTCCGAACGGTCGGTTCCGCCTTCTCGATTACATTGGATGTCGACTTTTTCATGCCTGTTCGCGTCGAAATGTCTGCTTGCCACCACTGCTTTGCCTGCCCCATAAGCTCGGATATGAATACAGACATGATGGCTGCGCCCAATATCGCAAGCAGATTGCCATACTACCGTATCTGCGTCTTATATCTTCCTCATAAACGAATCGATTTGTTTCCGATTCCATGATATGCATACATTCCATGCCATGAATCGTCTTCATTGAATCTCACATGTGGTTCTGTAAAATGCCTGCCTATGGCGAAGACGGTGATAAGGGTCATGTTCGATGATGCGACGGCTGCGGAAGGGTTTCTCGAGCGTTGCCGCGGCGAGGGACTGGACGCCGTGGTCGAGGACGCGCGGCCGATCGGCACGGTGAAGCGCAATGGGCCCGGTCTGGCGTCATGGCTGAAAGCCCATCCGGGCTGGCATGTGGTGGCGGAGTCGGCGAACCGACGTGCGGCGTGGGCCGCGGCCTGGAAGATTCGGCATGGCGAGCGTCGCGGTTTCGAGGACGGGTTGTGGGACGCCCAGGCGCAGAACCGTGATGGCAGGTGGGTGGTGATTGCCCGCCGCGCCTCGAAACGCCGCAGTATCCCCGGCGAGGGCATGGACCCGTTGTTCTAGAACGATGTCGGGCCGCTTGTCGTGGACTGCCAGTGGAGATTCCCCGTTTCCACCTGTTCCATGGGTGATGGCCACGGAAGCATGCCGGTCCCTATTCCCGTTTCGGCACCCATGACCACCGTTTTGTGGTTGCTGTCATCGCCGGCGGACTCCGCCAGTGAGCGGACTTCGCGGATACGGGCGGAAAGCATGGTCGCGATGGCCGTGATTCGCGTTTCAGGTACGAGTCCCGTGACTGACAGGCGGTGTCCCACCTGTTCCTCCCACCCATCGAGCTTGCCAAGGTCATATCTGGTCCAGTCGGATATGAGGCGCAGCTGTCGGCGGGCTGTCGGCGTCTTATAAGTCGCGTAGAACGGTTTGGCCTTGTAGTCGCGGTTGTCTATGGCGAGCTCTCCGCACCACAGAGAGGCTCCGGTGTCGAACAACGGCGCGGGCCGGACCCGCAGTGTCTCCACGTCGCGGATGAGACCGAAGTTATTGTAATGGCGGTCGATGTTTCGCATGAGGTAGTCCACGAGTAGCCAATCGTCGGTCGCATGCACCACCGCCGCCCCTTCGCAGCCGAACAGTTGCGCCGCCCTGATCCACTGGTCCCTGGCGCTCAGGCGATTATCCCTCTTCACCGATTCGAGAATCTGCCATGCGGATACGAGTTCCTCGGTGTCCGTCAGCATTTCGGGACAGGTGGATACTGGCCTGTTGTCGTATTCGCCGAGATTATATCTGACTGCTGGTATGCCGAGCCTGGAGCAAAGGTCCGATGCGATGAGTTCGTTGACCGGTTCCTGTCCGGTACGTCCGGCTTTGATCAGTATCCTGGTGCCGTCGCCCGCAATGGTCCATCGTTTCGGAAGGTCGCCGCCGGTGGATGCGTCGGGCGCGTTGAGGCTGAACCTGTGGGAGGAGGAACGGGCAGTCAGGAGGGTTCGTCCAAGTTCCTCGTCAAACGGGTTGGTGAAGAAGTTCACGGTATCCCATTCGAGGTCGGATGATTCGGGCTTGACCCAATACTGGTCGGAAAGGCTGAGTCCATGCGAGCGGTTGAGGAGTTCCACCGCCGATCTTATTCCCATCGAGTCAAGTATGCCGCGTATCCCATCCCGAGTGGGTGGGATGGCCCTTCTTCTCCACCAAGCATCGATGCTTTTCGCGTAGATCGCGGGTTTGCCGTGGGAGATGAGCTCGAGAGGCAACCTTGAACAATCCAGTATACGGCCGCTGCCGACGGCCTTCCCCGATGAAGGATCGTAGTCGAAGGCCAGCACCGGATGTCGGCGACACATGATTATCCGTCGTTCCACGTCCGTTTCCCTCCTTGCTCCGGTGTCAGTCACTCCATCGTATCCCGTTTCCCCATCGTCACCATCGTAGTATGCGTGCCGCCGTGTCCAGGCTCCGGAAGAGGGGCTGGTGGCCGGCGAGGTTTCGCAGGAGCGTTTCGAGCTCGGGGATGGGCAGGTATCGGCTCGCGATGGTCCAGACGGTCGCGACGGCGATGAGGGTGAGTATGGCGGTGACGGTGATCCACAGGATCTGCCTGATGAGTCCGCCGCCGGTGGTGGCGGGGGCGGGGACCCCCGCGAGGACCGGGAGCGGGGCGGCGGGGAGGAACAGGGGGGCGGGGGCCCCGCGGCGTGCTCGGCCCCGCGAGGGGGCCGGCGTGCCCGGGCGCTCCGGGGCCGACCGTATCTTCGGCTTCCACGTATGGCCCGATTTGCCCGCCGGCACGTTGGCGAGCTGCCCCGGTCCGCTGCTGGCGCGTTCGAGCGAGACGCATGTGCATATTCACGGGACGAGCATTCATATCGCCAAGACCTATGGTGTGCCGGTTGAGGAGTCACACGATGCGGCGCTGGCGGCTGCGAAGTTTTTGGTTGCCGAGCGCGAGCTGATGGACGAGCTGGGCACCGACGAGCCCTGTATCGGCAAGTTTGGTCTGCTGCAGGCCGGTACCGTTTGCAACGCGGTGGCGGGGGAGGCCCATGTTGCCGGCAGCCTGCGTGTGTTTACGGACGACATGTTCGACCGCGCTCGTGAGGGCGTGCGCCGCGTGCTTGATGAGGCATGCGCCGCAACGGGCTGCACATATGACCTCGATTTTGCCGAGGGCTATCCGCCGGTCGATAACGACCCCGAGCTATTTGCCAATGTCGCGCCTGCCTTTTCTGAGTTGCAGCTCGTGGATGAGCCTTTACTGATTGCCGAGGACTTCGCCTTTTACCAGCGCTATCTGCCGGGCGTGTTCTTCTTGCTGGGCACGGGTGTGCCAGAGGGGCAAGAAAACCCGATCGACGCCGATGGCTGCTCCGCCTATGCCACAAGCGCTCTGCACACTGATACCATGCTCTTTGACGAGGAAATCCTACTCAAAGGCCTCGATGTCTACAAACGACTGCTTAACTTGGAGTGACGATGAAGCGCCGACAGTCTTCCGTATATAGTCCGGGTGGATGCGGGTGTGGCTTGCTGCTGCTTCCGGTTATTGCTGTGAGCATTGGCGTGATGTTTGCGCTTGCCGGGTTGGCCGCGGCGGCGCTCGTGCTGCTGATTGTGGCCATTGGCGTGACGGTCTGGCTGTGCCGTTCTCGCGAGCAACGTCGTGCCGATGGTAAGACCAATGTTGGATGGACCATCTTTTTAGTCGTCGCCTACCTATTGAGCATCAGCTATTTAGTTTTCTTTATCCTGTTGCTTGTGAGTACCTTTACCGGGGAATCCGTCACGGCGGGTTGATGTGCTGCCAGCAGACGGTCGTGCAAAGTGCGTTTGCTCGGCGTTTTGATAACTGCATTGGCCGTTTATCGCATCTTTAGCTCTCAGCTAATGAATTCAAGTTCAATCCTTCCTACGATGTGCTGTGTGCCGGCGCGGTAGCCGGATCGTAGGAAGGATGCATGATGAATAAGCTCGAAAACGAAGTGCTGCTGAGCCGTCGCGCTGCACTGGGCGCATTCGCCACCGTCGCCTTGGGGGCTGCCGGTCTTCTTGCCGGTTGTGGTAGCGATAAGGCGACCGTCACCGAGGACGCTGGTGATGGCGACAAGAAGGAAGAGGCGAAGAAGGAAGAGCAGTCTACGACTGACCTGGCTGTTGGCACGACGGTGACCACGACCGCTGGCCTTTCCGTCGTCGTCGATTCCGTCCAACCCGGTCTCACAAATTATGACGGTTCGACCATGACGGGCATTCACGTCACGTACGTCAACAATGGCGATGAGGGCGCGGATTACAATGTCTACGACTGGAAGGGCGAGGACGCCAACGGCGCCCAGCAGAACCAGGGCTATTACAGCGAAGGCTCTGACGAGCTGCAGTCCGGCACCCTTGCCGCCGGCGGCTCCGTTGCGGGCAATATCTACTTTGACGGCGACATCAAGAAGGCCCTGTATTTTGCCAACATGCTCGAAAAGACCGCGACTGCTAGCTGGGTGCTTGCTTAGCGTGTTGATGCCGTTGGGTCGTTTGGAGGTGAGGCCGCGTGCCCGATAAAAAGCTGACGGACGAGTTGCTCAACGAGCTTCTTGATGCGCCGAGTATCGATGACTATATCAAGGAACACGACTTTGCCGCCCCGTCGCTTTCGGATTACTTAAAGCAGTTGCTGCAAGAGAAGGGGCTCGAGCGTTCGCGCGTGGTGCGTATGGCCGACCTCAACGAGACCTTTGGCTATCAGATCTTTACCGGTTCGCGCAATCCGAGCCGCAATAAGGTTCTGCAGATTGCCTTTGCAATGGCGCTGTCGATGAAAGAGACCAACCGCGCCCTGACGGCTGCCGGAGTGAGCGTCCTCAACTGCAAGGACCGTCGCGATGCAATCATTATCTTTTGCATCGACCGTGGCTGTAGCCTCCAAAAGGTCAATGAAGAGCTGTATCGCTTTGGCGAGGAAACGGTGAGTTAGTGGCCGATGGCTGAGCCGGTTGTGTCACCAGAACAACCATGCAAACGAACGGGGTGCGGACAACATGGGGTGTCCGCGCCCTGCGTTATGATGGACGCTATGGATACTCAGAGCCCAACATATTCCGATGATGAGCTGACTGCTTCGCTTGTCGAGCATTTGGCGTCGCTCGACCGCGATGACAGCTATCGTGTGGAGCGCGTGCTCAAGCTCTCGGATGTCGAGACGACCGAACTCGTCTATTTTGAGGGCTCTGGTGGCGGGTCTCTCGGCCCCTTTGTCCGCAAGCGCATCGATGCTTCGGTGCAGATTGGCGGAGCATATGAGCGCCTGTTTGCGGCCCAGCGTGCCGGTCGTCGTTTTGAGCACCTGCCCCGAATCGTCGATTGCCGCCGTGTGGGCGACGAGCTCGACGTGGTGATGGAGTATGTCGAAGGCGAGACACTCGAGGCGTTGGTGGGACGCTTGGGGGCGACGCCCGATTATGTCCGCGGGCTGTATCCCGTTTTGTGTGAAGCGGTAGGCGAGCTACATGCTGGTTTTGCAGCTGCGGGGGAGCCGGGGGTACCGGTAATCCACCGCGACCTTAAACCCTCGAACATCATCGTATCGGGCGTGAGGTATGCGGCCGATGCTGGCATGACCTTCTCGTCGCTGGTGATTATCGATTTGGGGATTGCGCGGGTGTGGCGTGACGGGGCCGATGCCGACACGGTTAAGTTTGGAACGCGACCCTATGCGCCACCCGAGCAGTTTGGGTTTGGACAGACGAGCGTTCGCAGCGATATTTACGCGCTTGGTGCACTGCTGTTCTTTTGCCTGACGGGAACTGACCCCAAACCGGGGCGGGACATACGTGAGCAATGCGAGACGCACGGTATGCCAACTCCGCTTGCCGATGCGGTTTGCATGGCGATGGCGCTCGATCCGGCCAAGCGCTTTGCAAGTGCCGAGGCGCTCGGACACGCTGCGCGCGCGGCATACGGGCTGTGTCTGCCTGAGCCTGGCTCGAATAGCACGACGGCGCCTTCAATGGCGCAGGCTGCTCCGCAAATGGCGCCGTCTTTCGGGCGGCGGCCCAAGGAAGTCTCTTCGGTGACTCCTCGCCGCAAGAGCCTGCTTTCACGGATCCCGGAACCCATTGGGCGTATATGGAACGGCATGATCTATGCGGCAACCTTGCTGCTACTGGTCGGAAGCCATTTTGCGGTATTCCAGCCCACGGGAGCCAACCGCAGTTATCCAACGTGGTTTTTGGCCCTTGAGTATTTTCTTATGGTCGATGGCATGGTGGTGCTCATCTCGTTTGGCATGCTCGACCGCCGCAGGCTTCGGCGTCGCTTTCCCGTGCTTGATCGTTATCGGGGCCGTGAGTTTGTCACGCTGTGGCTTAAGGCGCTGGGAATTATGTGCGTCATCATGATCGTGAGTATTGCCGTCGGCAACGCAACCGGCATAGTCGCTTAATGCAATGTACCGCTATAAGAAAAGGGCCCCGATTGAGGCCCTTTGCAGTAGCGCTTAAATGCGGTTCATCTGGTTGCAACCTTGTTGTACCAGTCCTGCCTCGTGGGCGGGGCGAGCGCCCATCGCCATAGGTGTTGTGACGGTTAAATTGCTCCGTGCTTCGAAGCGCCGTCAATTGTCACCACAGAATTCCGTCAATTGTCACCATAATTCGCCGTCAATCCTCACCACAAATTTCCGTCAATCGTCACCACGCAGCTGGTAAAATACCTAATATGGGTAAGTCAAGAAGGAGGCTGTGTGGATAGGTATGTAGATAGATGCATCGATAAGGCAATCAGCCGTAATCTCAATATCTTCGGTGCGGTCCTCATTCAGGGTCCAAAGTGGTGCGGAAAGACCACTACAGCTAGTCGTTTTGCTAAATCATCCTTGTCCCTTTCCGATCCGGCTGGAAATTTTTCCGCTCTCCAGCTGGCACGGATCGATCCGGCGCAAGCATTAGCAGGGCTATCTCCCAGGCTCATCGATGAATGGCAGGAAGAGCCGAAGCTGTGGGATGCCGTGCGTTTCGAGTGCGACGCGAGGAGGGGAGAATCCGGTCAGTTTATTCTTACGGGTTCGGCAACGCCTCGGGATTCGATGCAGCCGATGCATAGCGGCGTTGGGCGAATAGCAAGGCTGCGAATGGATACCATGACGCTGTTCGAGCTTGGTGTTTCCTCTGGCGCGGTTTCGATCGGAGCGCTGCTTTCCGGTCACCCTGCCAAACAGGCGGTCGGGTCAATCTCAGGCATCGCCGGCATTGCCGATTTGCTGTGTCGTGGCGGCTGGCCTCAAGCGATGGGTAAAACGACTGACGATGCCATGCGAATAGCCGCTGCCTATGTTGATGGCGTATGCGAATCGGATGTTTCTAGAACTGATGGCGTTAAGCGCGATCCGGTCAAGGTCAGGTCTCTTTTGGCATCGCTAGCGCGGAATGAGTCGACGCTTGCTGGCTCAAAGTCTATTGACAAAGATATCGGTACCGGCGTTTCGAAGAACTCGGTCTCCAGATACATGGACGCCCTGAGACGAATCAATATCATCGACGATATCCCCGCTTGGCATCCAGCGCTCAGGTCTCCGGTGAAGCTGCGGCAGGGGGCGAAGAGGCATCTCGCCGATCCTTCGCTTGCCGTTGCGCTGCTCGGAGCAAATCCGGAGTCGTTGGCATCTGACCCGAAGACACTGGGGTTGCTTTTCGACTCCCTCGTCCTGCATGACCTCAAGGTTTACGCCGCCGTAAATGACTCGTTGGTGTCCCATTACCACGATGCCGACGATCTCGAGGTTGACGCAGTTATCCACAGGCGCGATGGAACTTGGATTGCCGTGGAGGTGAAGCTTGGAAGCCCTCAAATCCCCGAGGCATCTGCAAATCTGCTTCGGCTGGAGCGAAAGCTGGTCGAGCGTGGCGAGAAGCCGCCTGTGGCAAAACTCATCATCATTGGGTTCGGCATGCCGGTTCATACAACGCCCGATGGCATCATCGTTGCTCCCGTTGACACACTCGCGCCTTAGCGTTGCGGTGGGGTCACCTTGTCGTCGAAATTGGTTTCAGTCTCAAGCGACTTTTCCGACACCTACTTACGCCTATATGTCAATTCTGGTCTAGCAGAGCCAAAGAAAAAGGGCCCCGTTTGGGGCCCTTTGCAGTTGAGGCTTGCGAGCCTAAATGCGGTTCATCTGGGAAGCGACCTTGTTGTACCAGTCCTGCCACGTGGGCGGGCAGTACTTCTTGGCGGCTGCCGGGGTGAGCGTGGAGCCATAGTTGGCGCCCAAGTAGGCAACGTGGGCGGAGACGCCCTCGCTCCAGCTGCCAAAGCTACGCCAACCACCGCCGCGGGCACTCCAGCCCCAGGCGTTATAGGAGCCGGCGCAATAGAGGCCCTTGCTGCTCTCGATGCAGGCGATGGCGGGGGACCAACGGGGATCGACGCCGGTATTCCAGGCGGCGACGGCAAAGTTATAGCCCTGGCCTGCCATGGGGGAACCGGCGAGGTAGTTGTCGATGCGGCTCGTCCACTCGTTGATAAACGAGTCGTAGTCGGCGTTGCCGGTATTGGGTTTGTTCACCGTGGTATCGATGGTGGTGTTGGAGTTGGTGGCCTGACTGTTGGAGTTATTGCCACTCACGCCGGTACCCGAGAGCTTCTCGGCGGCAGCGGCTTTGTCGGCCTCGAGCTTAGCTAGTTCGGCGGCGTTTTCCTGTTCGGCCTTCGCCTGCGCCTCGTTGCGGAGCTGCTGCGCCTGGGCCAGCGCGTCCTCGGCATTCTTTTGCTCGCCCTCGAGCTGAGACTTGGCCTGCTCGAGCTCGGTTTTGTTCTGCTCGAGCTCGGTCTGCATCTTGTTAAGCTCTTCGATCTCGTCGACGCTCGAGCTCGTAATCTGGTTGGTGTATTTGCAGGTGGTGATAAAGTCACCCAAGCTCTGCGTGTTCACCAGGAAGCTCACGATGGGGCTGGTGCCCTTCTGGTACTTATACAGATCGCGCATGGCGGAGCTTGCCTTGGCCTGCTGCTCGGGTAGCTCGGCCTCAATCTTATCGATGTTCGCCTCATTGGAGTCGATCTGCTTTTGCAGATCCTCGAGCTTGGTTCGGGCGTCGTTGTAGGCGCTCGTAGCGTCCTCGATTTTTTTCTGGGCGGCGGAAAGCTGATCCTGCGTTGCCTGCGAGGCGGCATAGGCCGCGACGGGGGAGAGCATCGGCGTGGCCGTCAGCGCGACGGCGAGCGCGGCGCTCGTGATGATACGAGCCGGCTTCGACGCGATGAGCGCTGCGGTGCGATGGTTCGAATGCTGCATCCAGTCCCTCTGCAATCAATCGTAGGTTATTGGTCGAGGTGTATTCTACTACTGCTTTCGACCTCAACTTGAACCTTAAAGGTTCTAAAGGGTCAAGTTGAACTTGAGGCTTTGGCCTTGACCTGCGGGAATGGTGAATTGTTGAGAAACCATAGAGTTCAACTTTAACGTTACGGCACCCTGTTGCAACGGGATTCTTGGCTGTAAAAGCTATCTCAACGTGGGGTTTTGCAACTACAGGGTTCCTTCGCGACGAGCCTGCTCCACCTCTTTGAGTGCCTCGGCGGGAGTGAAGGAACAGGTGCCATCGCCGAGCTTGACCACCTGTATGTCGTCACCGATATGGACTTCTCCGCCCTGCAACACGACGCCAAAAATGCCCTCGTGGGGGAAGATGCAGTCGCCGGCGAGATAGTAGATGGCACAGCGGGTGTGGCAGACTTTGCCGATCTGGCTGATTTCGACGAGTACTTCGCTGCCAATCTTGAGCTGCGTTCCCAGGGGGAGCGAGAGCAGGTTGATGCCCTGGGTTGTGAAGTTCTCGCCAAAGTCGCCCTCGTGCACATCGAGCCCGCGCGCCTGCGCCGTCTGGATAGATTCTGCAGCTAAAAAGGAAACCTGGCGGTGCCAATGCCCGGCGTGCGCATCGGAGGCGAGGCCAAACTGCTCGATGACGGTGTCGTGCCCGTCGGCGACGGGTGACTTACGCGTACCTTTGTGCTCCGACGTGTTGACTGAGATGATGCGGGCAGGCCCGTTGTAGGCATCGTTTGCGGTGCGTAGGGGGGTTGCCGTCTGGGCACGATCCGCAAGTTCGCGCTTTGCGGCATCAATGATGGGGTTGTTGATTGGATGAGCCTGGGGCACGGTGCACCTTTCGACGGGGCGGGCAACATGTTGAATCCTACAACAACGGTGGGTTCATTGCCCCGTTGTCGTACACCGGTGATTGCCGCCTTCGTGCTGGATAATCACGCCGATTGCCATAGATACGGTGGAGCTTTGGGTGCCGGCGGCTCGGCACGCTAGAATAAATCAGTTGCACAAAGACCGCCCGTCGTGTGGGCAGTTCATGATAGGAAGTTTCCATGGCATTGCAGTTTACAGAGCGCGAGTTTATTCCCGTGCTGCTCGGCGGCGACATCAATGCGTATTCGGTGGCGCGCGCCTTCTACGAGGAGTATCAGGTCAAGAGCCTGGTCTTTGGCAAGTATCAGACGGGCCCTGCGTATCGCAGCCAGATTATCGACTACACGCCTAACGTGGATATCGACACCATGCCCGTGATGCTTAAGACCGTCAACGGTATCGCTCGGGCACATGCCGACAAGACGATTGTCCTGATGGGCTGCGGCGATAACTATGTTGCCCTGGTGGCTCAGGCCAAGGATGCCAACGAGCTGGCGGATAACATCGTTGCGCCTTACGCGCCCTATAGCATGCTTGAGCAGTGCCAGAAGAAGGAGATCTTCTACGAGCTGTGCGAGAAGCACGGCGTGCCCTATCCGCATACGTTTACCTTTACTGCGCAGATGCTCAACGCGCAAGGAGAGGCGCCTGCCGAGGTGCTCGACCAGATTGACTTCCCCTACCCGATGATCCTGAAGCCTTCCGACGGCATCATGTGGTGGCAGCATGAGTTCGAGGGTCAGAAGAAGGCTTATGAGATTGCCGACCGCGCCGAGCTGGAGCAGGTTATCCGCGATTCCTATGCCAGTGGCTACACCGATGACCTGATTTTGCAGGACCGCGTGCCCGGCAACGACGAGTACATGCGTGTGCTCACCAGCTATTCTGACCGCAACGGCAAGGTTCGCATGATGTGCCTGGGTCACGTGCTGCTCGAGGAGCATCAGCCTCACGGTGTCGGCAACCACGCCTGTATCATCACCGAGCCCAATGACGAGCTCATGGGCGGCGTGCGCAAGTTGCTCGAGGACCTTCACTTTGTGGGCTATTCCAACTTTGACGTTAAGTACGACGAGCGCGACGGCTCGTTTAAGTTCTTCGATTTCAACACGCGCCAGGGCCGTAGCAACTACTACGTTACCAACAGCGGCTTTAACGTTGCCAAGTATGTGGTGGACGAGTATGTGTTCAACCGTCCGTTTGAGCCGGAGTTTGTGACGGCGCAGGACGAGGCGCTGTGGATGGTCGTCCCCATGGGCGTCGTCGACAAGTACGTCAAGAATCCCGAGCTGCGCGCTAAGGTGCATCGCCTGGACAAGGAAGGCAAGGGCGCCGACCCTTCGTTTATGAAGGGCGACTTTGTCTTTAACCGCTGGCTGCGCATGTGGCACACCAAGCTGCGCCACTTTAAGCTGTTCAAGACGTATTACAAGTAGATGAGTGCGGCGCCCGTCCGGTTTACATCGGGCGGGCGCGGGTATGATACGCGCAATTGCGCAAGCGTCACCAAGGAGGCGGCGATGGAAAAGCTGGGAGTTATCGGCGGCATGGGCGCCGAGGCCACGTCGTATTACTACGACCAGGTGGTGCGTCATACGGCTGCTGCCTGCGATCAGGAACATATCGACATGGTGGTGCTCTCCAAGTCGACCATGCCCGACCGCACGCTGGCCATTAAGACCGGCGAGCATGCCAAGCTGCTGGCGACCATGAAAGAGTGTGCTCAGGCACTCGAGTCGCTGGGCTGCGCGCACATTGCCATTCCCTGCAACACGTCACACTACTTCTACGACCAGATCCAGTCGTTTACGAAGGTGCCGATTATCCACATGCCGCGTGAGTCGGTGCGCTATGCCCTTGCGGGTGCGGTGATGGGGGAGTGCGAGTTCGACCCCAACCTGAGTATGCCGGCCGAGCCGGTGCGCAAGATTGGCATCATGGGCACCGACGGAACCGTGGGCGCGGGCGTCTACGGCCGCGAATGCGAGGCTGCGGGTGTTGAGGTCGTCTATCCCAGCGAGAAACGTCAGAACGATGTGATGTCGCTTATCTACGATGATGTGAAAGCCGGACGTGAGCCCGATATGGATAAGTTCGACCGCGTGATGTGGGAGTTCGCCCGTAGCGGCTGCGACCGTGTCATTCTGGCCTGCACCGAGCTATCGGTGCTGCAGAAGTACCGAGAGATGCCCGAGATCACCCTCGATGCCATGGACGTCCTGGTGCGCGAATCCATCATCCGCAGCGGCGCTCCCTACCGCCTCTAGCTTCCGACCTGCCAAAAAGGGACAGGTTTATTTTGGTAGGTTTTATCTGGTGAAACAGTAAAGGCCTCGGCTCGTTTGGTGCGAGCCGAGGCCTTTTGCGTTGGGCGGTTGCTGCCAGCGATTGCTAGAACAGGAAGCCGATGGAGATAAGGGCGATACTGACGATAAGTACGGCGATATCCAGGCCTTTGATGGGGTAGCGCTTATACGAACTCGCACGCGTGCGCAGGTAGAAGCCGCGCTGCTCGGCGGCAAGCGCGGTGGCATCGGTCTTGCCCACGCTCGATATAAGCAGTGGCACGCACAGCGGCAGCATGAGCTTGAGTTTCTTGACGGGATTCTTAGTGTCGTATTCGACGCCGCGTGCGGTCTGCGCCTCCATGATGGCGTTCATTTCCTGGCCAAATACCGGCACAAAGCGCAGTGCCGTGGTAAAGGTGAAGGCATAGCGATATGGCACGTGCAGCACCTCGACGCAGGCGTTGGCGAGGTCGTTGAGCTTGGTCACCATAAGCATGAGGATGAGCGGCAGCGCCACGCCCAACAGGCGTAGGCAGGCCTTCGATCCGGTAATGAGGCCCGTGTCGGTGATGAAGCCCCACACTATGTTGCCGTCGCGCATAAAGGCCAGCTGAAGCACCAGCATGATAAGCGCGAGCGGAATCAGCAGCTTGAGTAGCGAGAGCAGACGGTCGACGACGCCGGCGTAGGCGCCCAGTGCAAGGGTGAGTGCCAAAAAGCCCAACAGCGCCACGTAGGTATCGGACAGGAAGATGCCGATGATGATGGCGGCGGCAAGGCCCAGTTTGACGACCGGGTTCAAGCGGTGCAGCAGCGTATCGCCCGGCATATAATCGATGACGTTAACCACGGTGGACCATCTCCTCGGTAATGCGAACGATATCGGTGACCTCGCTCACCTGTGCAAAGGCGGGAGAGACGGAGGATGCCAGACGACGAGAAAGCTCTATGACCTGAGGTGGCTCAACGTAGGCTTGCTGCATGAGCTCGATGTTCGAGAACAGCTCGTGCGTGCGGCCGCGCTCGAGGATGCGGCCGTCGGCCATTACTACGATGCGCTCGGCAAAGTCGGATACGACTTCCATGTCGTGGCAGACCATGATGACGGCGCAGCCGCGCTCGGCCATGGTGCGCACGGTTTCCATGACGGTCATGCACTCGCGGTAGTCAAGGCCGCTCGTGGGCTCGTCGAGCACCACGATTTTGGGTTCTACGACCACGACGGAGGCGAGTGCCACCATCTGGCGCTGACCGCGCGAGAGCGAGAAGGGCGCCTCGTCGGCCGGCAAGCCAAAGCGGTCGATGACGAGCTGGGCGCGACGCAGCGCCTCGGCGCGGTCGATGCCGGCAAGCTCCAGGCCAAAGGCGACCTCGTCGAGCACGGTGTCCTTGCAGATCTGGCGGTCGGGGTTTTGGAAGAGGGTTGCGACTTCGCGGGCGATGAGGCTCGTGGGAACGGCTGCGGTATCCAGTCCCGTGACGCGCACGCTGCCCGAGGCGGGCTTAAGCAGGCCCGTGAGCAGCTTGGTGAGCGTGGTCTTGCCAGCGCCGTTTTGGCCGACGATGCCCACGAGCTCGCCGGGATAGAGGGTCAGGTTGAGGTCGTGGACGGCGGCGCCGCCATTGGGATAGGCAAACTCAACGTGATCGAAGGTGAGCACGGGCTCGGCGTCCTTGGCGTGCGGGCGCAACGACGGTGCGTGCGGTGAGCCGGCGGGTGCCTGAATGTCGCTGTTTGCGCATGCGGGGTCGACGATGCCCGTAATCAGGCGCTCGGCCTCATCAACATCCAAACAGGGAGCGCCGCTGGCCAGGCCATCGGCCTCGAGGCTGTTGAAAATGCGCGTGACGCGCGGGCAATCGACGCCGATGGCGCGGAGCTCATCGGCGTGCGCGAAGACCTCGTGCGACTCGCCCTGTAGCGCGATTTCGCCATGATTGAGCACGAGCACGCGGTTGCAATACTCCGAAAGCAGGGCGACTTTTTGCTCAACGACGACGATGGTGATGCCGAGTGCACGGTTGGCCTCACGCAGGGTCTCGAAGACTAGCGTGGAGCTGGCGGGGTCGAGCGCCGCGGTGGGTTCGTCGAGCACGAGCACGCGCGGACGCATGGCGAGGATGGCGGCGATGGCAACCTTTTGCTTTTGACCGCCCGAAAGCGTGGCGATCTCGCGGTCGCGCAGGTCGCTGATGCCGACGGTCTCGGGCGTCTCGCTCACACGTTGCTCGATCTGGTCGTGGGGAACGCCAAAGTTCTCGAGGCCAAAGAGTATCTCGTCCTCGACGACCGAGGCGACCATCTGCGTGTCGATATCCTGCAGCACGCTGCCGACGATTTGCGACACGTCGGTCAACGAGACCTCGCAGGTGTCGTGGCCGTCAACCATGACGGACCCAAAGAACGTGCCGGTGTAGTGGTGGGGCACGGCGCCCGACAGGCAGGCGGCAAGCGTGGACTTGCCGGCGCCCGAGGGCCCGATGATGCCGATGAAATCTCCCTTGTTCACGCTGAGTGAGATGTGGCTGAGCGCCTGCTCGGTCTGCGTGCCATAGGAGAACGAGACATCGTCGACGTTGATGATCGTTTCCATGGATACCTTTCATAGTCATCGGGGACGTTCTTTAATGACTAGTCGTTTAAGAACGTCCCCAAGAGCTAGTTGTTTGGGACAGTCTTTACCGATGGGACGCTGTGGGTTAGTTGAGCTTCAGGGCCTTCTGGATGGGCAGATAGAGGGCGCCGACCAGAATGGCGTTAAAGACGGCGGTCATGGCGACGACGGGCAGCATAGCGGCGGCGAGCTCGCCGACCACGCCAAGCATGGCCATCTTGATAACCATGAAGATGACGCCGGAGACAAAGGTGGTCACGAAGGTTGCGACGATGGCGACGGCAGGCTTGACCTGACCGTTCTTGCCGGCGGCGTTGACGATGCCGGCCATGAGCATGGCGGCGATGCCCTCGGCGGCAAAATCGACGAACGGCGAAGTGGTGGTGATCTGGATCACGGCAGCCGAGATGAGGCCAATGACGAGCGCCTGGCCGATGTTGGGGCGAACGACCAGGATGGTGAGGCAGAAGGCCGAGATGATGAACTCGGGGCTGATCATGCCGCCCGAGATGCCCGAGATTGCCTTGCCGACGGTGAAGTTGAGGATGAAGCCGGCGGCGAGCAGGATGGCGA
>OIEV01000747.1_pt1 | contig 19475 bp, 18 predicted proteins | sample 1581881 | NCBI WGS metagenome assembly OIEV01 (sample SAMN03279760, study PRJEB24777) | human gut metagenome | isolation source: fecal sample PR121 from 1 month old male Malay infant, vaginally delivered... | place: Singapore | collected 2005-09-16 | reverse complement strand
TGTCGGGTGGTGGGGCGTGGCGAGCGGGCGGGGGGTCACCGCGGCGGGGGGGGGCTGCCTGTCCGGGGACCGCCGGCCGCGCCCGGGTGTCGCCGCACCCCGCTCTTGCTCCCGGGGTGGGAAACGCGGGGCGGATAAAGGCGCAGGGGCCCCCGGCAGGGGCCCTTGGTCCGTAATGGGCCGCTGTCGGGGTAGTACTTCGAGACCCCCGGGCCGTGGGCGAGGATGCCCTCGGCCTGGGGGGCGGCGCCGCCGATCAGGCCGCCGTCCACGTCCTCCTTGGCGAAGATTTCGGCGGCGTTCGAGGGCTTGCACGAACCGCCGTAGAGGATCGCCGTCTCCTGTGCCGCTGCGCCGAACTTGGCGGCGAGCACCTGGCGGATGTAGGCGTGGATCTCCTGTGCCTGCTCGGCCGAAGCGGTCTTGCCCGTACCGATGGCCCAAACCGGCTCGTAAGCGATCACGAGGTTCTTGTACTGCTCCTCGGTGAGGTTGTAAACCACCTCTTCGATCTGGGCCTTCACCACGTCGAAGTGTTTGCCGGCCTCGCGCTCGTCGAGGTTCTCGCCGACGCAGTAGATGGGGATCAGCCCGTTTGCATAGGCCTGCGCCATCTTCTTGTTGAGCGTCGCGGAGGTCTCGCCGTAGTACTGGCGGCGCTCCGAGTGGCCGAGGATCACGTATTTGCATCCCAGCGCCGCGATCATCGAGGCAGCGATCTCACCCGTGTAGGCGCCTTTGGCTTCGGTGGCGCAGTCCTGCGCGCCGAGTGCGACGTCCGAACCCTTCAGGGCCTCGGCAACCATCGCCAGATGGGTGAACGGCGGGCAGACGATGAAGTTCACGCACGAGCAAACCTCTCCGCGGCCTGCCACGACGCCTTTGGCCAGTTCGACACCTTCGGCGGGAAGCGTGTTCATCTTCCAGTTGCCGGCAACAATTTTCTTTCTCATAGTTGTAATTCTTTTTTATGTTAATAAGTCTATCCTTTGTTTAGCAAGAATCCCGGTTTCGCATGCGCGGCGTTCCGCCGCGTTTGCAATTCTACCCTCCCCTAAATCCCCTCCTCGGAGGGGACTTTATCGCGATGTTTCCGGGTTTTGGGCCGAAGTCGCGGCCTGCCGATCCGCTTCGGGCGAATCGAAAAATTTCTGACCGGGGCGTTCCGTAATTTTTAATTCTTAATTTTTCATTTTTAATTTGCGTCGCACCAGCCTTTCACCTCGTCGATCGAGGGGGCTTTCAGTCCGAGCTTGTTCTTCTTGTTGAATCCGCACAGGTCGTTGAAGAACTTGCCGGGGGCGAGTTTGCGGAGCGACTCGACGGTGAGGTACCCCATCTTCTGAATCACCGGAACCCACTCTTCGGGAACGCCGATGGCGGTGTAGGCCTCTGCGGGATCGTTCACGACCTTCTTCTCGGGGCGCATCTGCGGGAAGAACAGCACGTCCTGGATCGAGGACTGGTCGGTCATAAACATCGTCAGCCGGTCGATGCCGATGCCCATTCCCGAGCAGGTCGGCATGCCGTATTCCAGTGCGCGCACGAAGTCCATGTCGATGAACATGGCCTCGTCGTCGCCCTTCTCCGAGAGACGCAGCTGCTCCTGGAAACGCTCCAGCTGGTCGATCGGGTCGTTCAGCTCCGAATAGGCGTTGCACAGCTCCTTGCCGTTGACGAACAGTTCGAAACGCTCCGTCAGGTCGGGGTTCGAGCGGTGACGCTTGCACAGCGGCGACATCTCGCGCGGGTAGTCCGTGATGAAGGTGGGCTGGATCAGCTCCTCCTCGCAGTACTGCCCGAAGATGGCGTCGATCAGCTTGCCCTTGCCGAAGGTCTCGTCGACCTCGACGTTCAACTGCTTGCACGCTTCGCGCAGCTCCTCCTCCGAGCGGCCCGTGATGTCGTAGCCGGTCTTTTCGCGGATGGCGTCGGTCATCGTCAGACGGCGGAACGGGGCCTTGAATGAGATCGGCTTGCCGTCGATCGTCAGCTCCGTCGTGCCGTTCACGGCCATGGCCACCCGTTCGAGCATCTGCTCGGTGAACTCCATCATCCAGAGGTAGTCCTTGTAGGCCACGTAAATCTCCATGCACGTGAACTCGGGGTTGTGCGTGAGGTCCATGCCCTCGTTGCGGAAGTTCTTGCCGAACTCGTAGACGCCGTCGAATCCGCCGACGATCAGTTTCTTGAGGTAAAGTTCCGTGGCGATGCGCAGGTAGAGGTCGATGTCGAGCGAGTTGTGGTGGGTGATGAACGGACGCGCCGATGCGCCGCCGGGGATGGGCTGGAGGATCGGGGTCTCGACCTCGATGTAGCCCCGTTCGTTGAAGAACTCGCGCATCGTGGCCATGATCCTGGCGCGGCGGACGAAGGTCTCCTTCACCTGCGGGTTGACGATCAGGTCCAAATACCGCTGGCGGTAGCGCACCTCCGGGTCGGTGAAGGCAGCGAACGTCTTGCCGTCCTTCTCCTTGACGACGGGCAGCGGGCGGATCGACTTCGACAGCACGGTGAACTTACGGCAGTGCACCGACAGTTCGCCGGTGTTGGTATGGAAGGCGAATCCCTCCACGCCGATGAAGTCGCCGATGTCGAGCAGTTTCTTGAAAACCGTGTTGTAGAGCGTCGGATCGCCTTCGGGGCAGATGTCGTCGCGGCGGATGTAGACCTGAATGCGGCCCGTGTGGTCCTGTAGCTCGAAGAACGAGGCGCTGCCCATGATGCGGCGCGACATGATGCGGCCGGCGATGCGGACGTCCTGGAAATTCTTCTTCGCGTCGTCGTAGTTATCGGCGATTTCGCGCGCCGTGGCCGTCACTTCGTAACGGGCGGCGGGGTAGGGTTCGATGCCCAGGTTGCGCAACGCCGTGAGCGACTGCCTGCGAAGCTGTTCCTGTTCGCTGAGTTCGATTGCCATATCGTGTGTTTTTGATGTATCGTTTTATATCCGTGCAAAATTAGTGAAAAAAGGGCAAAGTAGCAACTCTTTCCGCAATCGGCTGCAACCGCGGCGCGGCGGCCCGGGAAAACCGGGCGCGGGCGGTTGTTGTTTATTTGGTTTTTATCGCTATATTTGTGTGTCTGACTAAAACCTGAATTATGAAACAACTCTCCATTCTCTTTCGCGGCACGCTGGGTTTCCCCTTCCCGGTTTCAGGGGCGTTCGCCCTGTGCCTGCTGCTGCTCGCCTCGTGCGGCGCCGACGCCTCTTCGGACGAGGGCTATGCCGCCATTGAATCCGCATCGTTCACCTTCGACGAAACGACTCCGGCGAACAATGCGGTCCGTGTGATCGCCAACACCGGGTGGCAGGTTTTCTGGACGCCCGAGTCGGCTGCCGTCCGGGTGGAACCCGTCCCGGGTCCCGTTAACGGACTTTTCTACGTGCGGGACATGCCCAAGGGCGCTTCCGTTCAGGTGGGCGTGCGCGCCGCCTCGGGCAAGACCCCGGGCAAGCCGGTCCCCGTGACCCGTGCCGCCGATGCCGTCGGGGTGACGCTCTCGGTCGCTCCCGCCGAACTGCTCTACGATCCGGCCTCGCCCGCATCGAACGTCGTCACCGTGACGACGAACGCTTCGTGGAAGGCGGCATGTCCCAATTCCGCGCTGAAGTTCTCGCCCGCCTCGGGTACGGGCAGCGCCACGATCACCATTGCCGACGCGCCCGCGGGGCAGCGCACCACGCTGACCGTTACGGCCGGAGAAGGCTCCGGCGCCAAGACTGCAACCTGCGTGATCGTGCGCAATCCGGAGACCCCCGCCGAGACGGTTGTCAGCCTCGATTTCGGCAACGGAGCGGGCGGCGTCTGGGCGGGCGCGAATCAGGAGTGGAAAACCCCGACCGGCACGGGAGCCTCGACGGTGACCTAGGCCGTGAACAATGTCCGTATCAACAATGACAATTACGGTTCGGCGGGCAAATACTCCGGGGCTTCGGGAAAAGCCTACGCCAAGATGTTCTACAACGCGTCGACGGACTATTTCGTGATCCCGGACATCTCGCTGCCTGCGGGGCAGACGAATTTCACCCTCGCTTTCGGTGCGATCTTCCCGGCGGATGACGTTTCGCTGACGGTGAGCGCCGACGGTGCGGTCTGGAAACCGCTCGTCTATACGGGCGCGTCGGCCTACAACACGTGGACCGGGACGACGGTGGGCTTCACGCTCGCGCAGCCTGTTCCGAAACTGTGGATTCGCCTTGCGCCGACGGGTACGGAGCGCGCCTACGGACTGAATTTCGACGACATCCGGCTCACGACGGGCGGCGGCGGTCAGCAGGTCGACCTCGGGACGGGTGCGGGCCTTCGCTGGGCCGAGCTTCCCTCCAATTTCGAAACGCCCTCCTCCGACCAGTTCGTGCATACGACCTGGACCACGACCGTTTCGGGCGGCAAGCGGGTGCGCAACTACACCTATTGTTACGATAAGCGCCGCCACAATCCGGTTTGGGTGGCCTATCCGCATCATCGCTGCTACCTCGAAGGTTCGGGGCGCTCCGACGAGCCGTGGGCGGCGGACCCGGCGCTTCCGGAAACGCAGCAGGCGAAGATCTACCCTTCGTCGGCAGGCGACGTTTACCAGTATTGGGTCGCCGATCTGGTGACCGGCCGTTACGGCAGCGGCTATTGGTCGCGCGGGCACCTCTGCATGTCGCGCGAGCGGCCCGGTAAGGGGTTGGAAATCAACATGCAGACCTTCTGGCCGACCAACATTGCGCCGCCGGCCGCCGAGCCGAGTCCCTTCGGGAAGATCTGGGGGAATATCGAGGAGGCGATTTCAGGCGGCGCGATTCCCGCCGACACGCTTTACATCGTGGCCGGATGTTATTACGAAAACGACGGCTGGGTTCAGAAAGACGCCTCGAACAACGGTGCGTTGAGTTCGCTTTCGAAGGATTGCGTCATGCCGACGCACCAGTTCAAGATGGCCGTGCGCAAGAAGACGGTCCAGGTGGGCAAACCCATTCAGGAGTGTACGGCCGACGAACTGGAGACCATCGCCTTCTGGGTCGAAACTCTGACGACGAGCGCCGCCACGGAGAAGTCGCAGTTGGGGCAGTTTATCGTTCCCATATCGGAGATCGAGTCGAAGATGCGGATGAAATTCTTTCCGGGGATTCCCGACGCGGCCAAGAGCCGGGCCGGCACGCTGTCGGCGTGGTATTGACGGAAAAGGAGCTGCTATTGCAGCTCCTTTTTTGGGCGGGACAGTCTCCGGTAGGTCCAGAAGGCCGCCAGTCCCAGCGCGATGCCGACCGCCGTACCCCACACGAGGTCCATCGGGTAGTGTTTGCCCAGATAGATGCGTGAGTAGCAGATCAGGAGGGTGGAGAGAACCATCAGTCCCGTGAACCACCGCCGGCGGATGACCGAGGCCGACAGCACGGCCAGCGTGACAATGACCGCCGCATGGGCCGAGACGGTCCCGAAGCGGCCGCTCACGGCCTCGACGGGGACGTGTACGACCCAGTCGTGCGTAACGCCCGCGGCGGCGAGCGAGTCGGGCGTCAGCCAGCGCAGCTTGCGCAGCGAGTCGGGAGCGATCTCCAGCCCTTCGAGCGCGGGGGTGAACATCGGCCGCCAGCGCGGTTCGAAGTCGGGCAGCAGCCCGCCCAGCACGCCGTTGTGCTTGAAGATTCCCGAAATCATGTCCGAGAGGACCAGCGCGGCGATCATCAGCGCCGTGAAGAGGATGACGTTGCGCCATCCGTCGCGGCGCCACGCGAGCCAGAGGATCAGCGCGTAGAGCGGCAGCCACATCGTCGTGCCCGAGACGGTCAGCATCAGACGGTCCATGAAGGGGCCTCCGTCGAAGTTCAGAGCTAAAAAGAGGTTATGGTCGCAATTCATAAGCTAAAAGTTGAGTGAATGTTTGGCCGACAATTCGGTCGCGTGCGACAAGCCCCCGGCAAGGCGAGGGTTTGGGGGTGGGTCCAATTTGTAAACGCCGCTGCAAGCGGCGAAAACGACATTCCGGGATGCATGAGCGGGTCCATATACGTATCAGAACTGGAAATAGATAAACGGCTGTATGTCGCTGGATTTGATCTGCATGACGCACCAGATCATCGCCGCGGCCATCAGGACCTGCAGAACCAGCGGCGCATGGACCACGATCCGCTGCGCGACGGCGTCGACGGCCGACGGCAGCAGGTGCAGGATGTAACCCGCGGCGATCAGCGCGAAGACGGCGGCGTAGCCCGTCACGACCTGCGGGATCATCGCGGCGTTGAAGTTTTCGAAAATCTGGTGCAGCATCAGCGAGACGGTCTGCATCGACTCGGCGCGGAACATCAGCCACCCCAGGCAGACGATGTTGAACGTCAGGAGCATGCCCGCCGCGCGGCTCCACCAGTGCATCTGCGCCCCGGTGGCCTTGGCGCCCGGAACGAGGGCCATCCAGAGCTTGTGCAGCGCCAGGGCCGCGCCGTGCAGTCCGCCCCAGAGGATGAAACGCACCGCCGCGCCGTGCCACAGTCCGCCCAGCAGCATCGTCAGGAGCAGGTTGCCGTAGGTCCGGATGCGGCCCTTGCGGTTGCCGCCCAGCGAAATGTAGAGGTAGTCGCGCAGCCACGTCGAGAGCGAGATGTGCCACCGCCGCCAGAACTCGGTGATCGTCGCCGACTTGTAGGGTGCGTCGAAGTTCTTCGGGAAGCGGAAGCCCAGCAGCAGGGCGATGCCGATGGCCATGTCCGAATAGCCCGAGAAGTCGCAGTAGATTTGCAGCGCATAGCCGTAGATGCCCATTAGGCACTCGAATCCCGAGTAGAGCAGCGGTTCGTCGAAGATGCGGTCGACGAAGTTGAGCGAGATGTAGTCCGAAATGATCGCCTTTTTGAACAGGCCCGTGAGGATCAGGAAGACGCCCGTGCCGAACATCTCGCGCGTGACCACGACCGGGTTCTGCCGGATCTGCGGGATGAAATCCCGGGCGCGGACGATCGGGCCGGCCACCAGCTGCGGAAAGAACGACAGGTAAAAGAGATAGTCGAGCCAGTTAGACAAAGGCTTCAGCTGGCCGCGGTAAATGTCTATGGTGTAGCTCATCGACTGGAAAACGAAGAACGAGATGCCGACCGGGAGGAAGATGTTCTGGAATTGCAGGAAGCCTTGTCCGAACAGCTGGTTGGAGATGTCGATGAGGAAGTTCGTGTACTTGAAATACCCCAGCATGCCGAGGTTCACCGCGACGCTCAATACCACCAGCCAGCGTTTCGTCCACCGGAAGCGCGCCCGGTAGATGCCCCGGGCGATCAAGAAGTCGCTCGCCGCGGCGAAGACGAGCAGCAGGAAATAGATGCCGCTCGACTTGTAGTAGAAATAGAGCGAGAAGGCGATGACGTAGACGATGCGGGCCATCGGCGCGCGGCGGAAGACGCTGTAAACGAGCAGGAATCCCGCGAAGAGGAACAGGAACAGCCCGCTGCTGAAAATCAGCGGCGAGGAGGCGTCGTAGGCAAACAGCGCCTGGAGCCTGTCGGTGATGCCGTCCGTTGCGGGAAAGGTCATTGCGCGCGCGGGTTAAGGGGTGCGGAGGATGGGGCCGGGAGGATGCTGCGGTCGACGGCGGCCCTGCGCGCCGAGTCGAGGACGGCCTGCGCCGCCGTGCGGCGCAGGCTGGCGATCCGCTGCTCGGTGTAGACTTCCGAGACTCCGGCGTTGATGGCGTCGAACAGCGCCCATGCCACGCGGCGCCCTCCGGCGTAGTTGATGTGGGTGTAGTCCTTGCCCGCCCAGCCGTTCTTGACGAACTGTTCCATGCCGCCCAGGGCGCGCATGGCGTCGCACGTGGGCCAGAAGGCCGCGCCCGTGTTCCGCGCCGCACGGCGCTGGCAGTCGAGCATGTGTGGGATGGCGTCCATCGGTTCGAATCCGGCGTCGGTCTTCACCGAACGGTCGCTGACGCCCAGCTCGAGCACCGCCGCCCCCGGGAAGCACTGGCGGACATAGGCGATCATCTTCTCGATCTGTCCGGCGTAGTTGGTGTAGTTCTTCACGCCCGGCTGCATGATGTTCAGCCCGTACTGGAGCACCACCAGATCGTAGCCCAGCATGGCGTTGATCTGGGCGTTGACCGACGGGTTGGTCCAGAACATCGCCTGCCCGTTGTTGCTGCGCACGGAGTAGTTGTCGACCACGACGCCCCGGCCTTCGAAAACCGCTCCGTAGCCGACGAAGTCCTCCGCGCCGGAGAGCACCTTGAAGGCGAGCGAGCGGACACGGGGGGCCGAGACGGCGATCTGCCGCACGGCGTCATCGCCCGCGATGTCGAATTCGCGGCGCTGGGCGTCGTTGAGCGTCACCTCGACGCGGCTGTCGCGGGGCGAGAGGAAGAAGACGCGCGCCGTGGTGCACGAATCGAGGCGTTTGCGGTAGTCGGTGCTCTCCCAGCGGGTCGAAGCCCCGGCCGCAGGCTGGCTCACCCAGCCCGAGACGTAGAAATTCTCGCGCAGGCGCGCGGGCGCGGCTTTGCGCTGCATGATGTTGTAGGTCGTCCAGCCCTTCGACTGGGTTTTGACCGTGCGCCGGAACGCCGTCAGCGGCGAGGCCATCGGGGCGAATCCCGCGCCGCCGCCCGAGTAGGCCGACTGGAGCCGTTCGCGCAGGTCGGCCGTGAGGATGTCGCCCTCGACGAACGAGTCGCCCAGGAAGGCGATGCGCACCGGGCGCGGAGCGTTGAGCAGCGTGTCGCAGAAGGCCTGGATGCGTCCGCTGTCGCTGAAATCCTCGATCGGGGTCAGCGTCGCGACGAAGCGCGCCGAGTCGGGCACGGCGCGTTCGCGGCGGGCCGTGTCCTGCGCGAGGAGCCATTCGTAGGTGATCTGCACCTCGCGCGGGGTGGTGTCGGCCTCGATGCGTTCGGCGACGGCGGCCATGTCGATATGGAACTCCTCTTCGTCGAAGAGCGCCGGCTCGGCGGCGGGTTCGGCCGCTTCGGCGTCGTCGAACGAAAGGAGGTCCGAGAGGATGTTGGCGCGGCGGAGTTTCACGCCCCCGACGCTTTGCGGAGGGATGAAACTTACGGCCACGAGCACTGCGATGAGCGCTGCGGCCGCCAGCCAGCTGTGGTGGGTGTAATCTTTTCCGGGGGTGTTCATCGGTGGGTCAGTCGCGCCGTCCGAGGATCAGGAAGACGTAGTAAAGCACCGACGCGATGGCGCTCAACGCCGGTACGAGGTAAGTGCGGGCCGCCCACGAGAGGGCCTCTTTGGCCTGCGCGAGCTGTGCTCCCTGCATCGTGCGGCTGGTCTGGAGCCACTCCACGGCGCGGGCCGAGGCGTTGTACTCGACGGGCAGCGTGACGAGCGAGAAGAGGGCCGACATGGCGATCATGCCCACGCCGATCCAGCACAGCAGTTCGTTCTGCGTCGAGGCGAGGATGACGAGACCCAGGATGATGACCCACGTGGCGGCCGTCGAGGCGAACTGCACGACGGGAACCAGCTGCGAACGCAGCGTCAGCGGGGCGTAACCGCGGGCGTGCTGCACGGCGTGGCCGCACTCGTGGGCCGCCACGGCCGCGGCGGCGACGCTCGACGACGAGTAGACCGAGTCGCTCAGGTTGACGGTCATCGTCTGCGGGTTGAAATGGTCGGTGAGGTGTCCCCCCACGTTCGTCACCTTCACGGTGTGGATGTTGCTGTCGCGCAGCCTCGTCTCGGCGCCCTCGGCCCCGGTCAGCCCGCCGGGGAACTGCACCTTCGAATACTTCTTGAACACCGATTGCAGGCGCGCCTGCACGATGAACCCGATGACGCCGATGGCGATGATCAGGACGAACATGCCCATTGTCGCGGCGTCGTAGCGCGCGGCGTGCGGCTCTGCATAGTAACCTGCCTGGAGCAGGGCAATCATAGGAAATGTCATAGCGTTGTCTGTTTTGTTTTCCGGTGCGTGTAATACGCTCCCGCCTGCTGCGAGGGCATCAGCACCATATCATTAACGTTCATATGGGCGGGTAATTGTGCCGCCCATGCGATTGCTTCCGCAATGTCGGCGCCGGTGAGCGGTTCGACGCCGTCGTAAACCGCGTCAGCGCGCTTCTTGTCGCCGTGGAAACGCACTTCGGAAAATTCGGTCTCGACCATTCCCGGGCGGATCTCCGTCACCTTGATCCCGGCCGAAAGTAGGTCGGCGCGCATCGACTGCGAAATGGCGTGCACGGCGTGTTTCGAGGCGCAGTAGACCGCGCCGTTCTCGTAGGCCTCGGTCCCGGCGATCGAGCCGATGTTGAAGATGTGCCCGCGGCCCGCGGCGACCATCTTGGGCGCGATGACGCGCGTGACGTAGAGAAGCCCCTTGACGTTGGTGTCGATCATGGCGTCCCAGTCGCGCGTGTCGCCCAGGTCGATGTGCTCCAGTCCGGCGGCGAGACCCGCGTTGTTGACCAGCAGGTCGATGTTTTCGAGCGGAGAGAGGTTGCGGCGCCCCTCCTCCTCGGAGCGCACGTCGAAGGCGAGCGTCGTGCAGCGGCCGCCCGCCGCTTCGATCTCCGCGCGCAGCGTCGCGAGCCGGTCGGCCCGGCGGCCCGTGGCGATGACGGCGTATCCCTCCTTTGCCAGCCGGAGCGCCGTGGCGCGTCCGATGCCCGAAGTGGCTCCCGTAATCAATGCCTGTTTTTGCATACGAAAAACGTTTGTTTTCCGCAAAGATACAAAAAAGTAGGATGGCTGCAAAACAGAATTGCGGGCGCGTTTGTAAAACCTTCCGGCTGATAAAAAGTGTCGTTACGATACCGGAAATACGAAATTTATATGTTACTTTGTACAAATTTTCGACAAGACAGCGCACCGTGAATCTCTCCTTTTTCATCGCACGCCGCATGGCGCAGCCCGCGCCCGGGAACAAGCCCGGGGTGATGGAGCGTATCGCCGTGGTGTCGGTGGCGCTGGGGATGGCGGTGATGATCCTCGCGATGGCCGTCATCATGGGCTTCAAACGCGAGGTGGCGCGCAAGATGACGGGGTTTGCGGCTCACGTCGCGGTGACCGACATAAGGGGCGTGAACGCGCTCGATGCGCAGCCCGTGCGCCGCAGCGCGCATGTCGAGGAGCTGATCCGCCGGACCGACGGGTTCGTGGCGATGGCTCCCTATGCCGTCAAGGGGGGCATCGTCCGCACGGCCGACGCCGTGGGCGAGGTGATGCTCAAGGGTGTCGAGGCGGATTACGACTGGTCGTATTTCCGCGAATGGCTCGTCGCGGGGGAGCTGCCCCGTGTGGGCGGCGAGGTCCGCACGAAGGACATCCTGCTGTCGCGCACGCTGGCCGACAAACTGCTGCTGGGCGTGGGCGACAAGGTCGAGATGCTGTTCGTCGAGCCGGGCGAAATGCCGCGCCGCGACCGTTTCAAGGTGGCGGGCGTCTACGAGTCGGGGATGGAGGAGATGGACGGCGTGGTGGTCGTGACGGACATCCGCAACGTGCAGCGGCTCTCGGAGTGGGGACCGGACGAGATTTCGGGCTACGAGATCCTGACGCGCTCGCTGGCCGGCGCCGACACGTTCGCCCGGACGCTGGGCCGGACGCTGTTGTACGATGATGCCGAAGATTCCGAAAACCTCGCCGTGACGAGCGTCCGGGAGCGGTACGCCAATATTTTCGATTGGCTGAAGGCCCACGATGTGAATGCCGCGGTGGTGATCGTCATCATGCTCGTGGTGGCCTTCTTCAACATGACCTCGGCGCTGCTGATCCTCGTGCTGGAGCGGACGCGGATGATCGGTCTGCTGAAAGCCTTCGGGATGCGCAACGGCTGTCTGCGGCGCATCTTCCTCTGGCGGGCGGCGCTGGTGACCCTGCGGGGGCTGGCGTGGGGCAATGCCGCCGGACTGGGGTTGTGCCTCGTGCAGAAATGGACGCATCTGGTGAAGCTCAGCTCCGAGGGATACCTGCTCTCGGAGGTGCCCGTGTCGCTGGGTTGGGGCTGGTGGCTGGCGCTCAACGCGGGGTTCGTCGCCGCGATCGTCGCCCTGCTGGTGATCCCGACGGCCGTGGTCTCCACCGTGAAGCCCGAAGAAACGATTAGATACGAATGAAACCATACAATACAGATCAGACCAAAAAGGAGGAGGTGCGCGAGATGTTCGACAACATCGCGCCAAAGTACGACCTGCTGAACCATACGCTTTCGATGAGCATCGACCGCGTGTGGCGCCGCCGCGTGGTCGGCGAGGTGCGCCGCGCAAAGCCCGGCCGCATCCTGGACGTGGCGACCGGAACGGGCGACCTGGCGATCGCCATGGCCCGCCGCATCCGCGACGTGCAGGTGCTCGGGGTGGACCTTTCGGAGCAGATGCTCGCCGTGGCACGCCGCAAGATCGAGGCCCGGGGGTTGGACGGGCGCATCGTCCTCGACCGGGGCGATGCCGAGCGTCTCGCCGTGGCCGACGCGTCGGTCGATGTGGCGACCGTGGCGTTCGGGGTGCGCAACTTCGGAGACCTCGGGGCCGGGCTGCGCGAACTGGCCCGCACAATAAAACCCGGGGGCAAAGTCGTTATCCTGGAGTTTTCGCGTCCCCGCAACCGGGTGTTCCGGGCGTTGTACGAATTTTATTCCTACAAAATCCTGCCCCGCAGCGGCGGGCTGGTGTCGCGCGACAAGCGGGCCTACGAGTATCTTCCGGCCTCGGTCGGGGAGTTTCCCGCGCCGGAGGAGTTCATGGCGATGATGGCCCGGGCGGGATTTCGCAACTGCCGGGCGCGGAGCCAGAGTTTCGGTATCGCACAAATATATATAGGAGAAAGATGAAGATGATACAACGTTATTCGGTGTACGTATTGCTGCTGGCGGTCGCGGTGTCGCTCTCTTCGTGCCGCCGCGCCGTGGAGAAGGCCCGGCGCAACATCCGCTTCGAGGGCATTGAAAGGGTCGAGCGCCAGGGACTGACGGGCGCCGAGGTGGTCGTGCGGGTGATGAACGATACGGGTTACAAGCTGGTGCCCGATGCCGCGGACATGGGCGTTTCCTATGCCGGCGGCCGTGTGGGGACGGTCGTCCTGCGCGAGGCGGTCGAAGTGCCCCGCCGTACGACGGACAGCTTCCGGACCTTGTGGCAACTGAAAATCTCTGACCCGCTGGCGCTCTACGTGCTGGCCCGGAAGGTGAAGGCGGGCGATCTGTCGCAGGTCGAGGTGTCGTATGCCGGGGAAGGGCGCGGAGGCCCTGCTCCCTTGAAAATTTCGCGCGAACGGATGCCGTTGTCGGATTTTCTGAATACCTTTGGCCTTACGATAGAGGACGTTAAAAAACAGTTGAAATAATGCGCAGATTGCTTTTCCTCATGCCGATTCTCCTGTGCGCGGCCGTTTCCGCGCACGCACAGTCGCTCGACGCCTTCAAGCAGCGTCTGGCGGAACCCACGCCCGGGGCGACGCTGTTCAACCGGGCGCAGGTCACCGTCACCGAGCATGACGACGCCGCACGCGCCGTGGCCGACGCCGCGCGCGCCGGGCAGGGGCTCTATTTCGAGGGTTTTCACCGGGTCTGCGTCTTTTCGGACAACGGGCCTGCGGCGCGCGACGGGGCTTTTGCCGCCAAGGCGCTGTTCGAGGAGACTTATCCCGACGTGAAGGTTTACGTGGATTACGAGATTCCCTATTTCATCGTTTCGGCGGGCAACTGCCTGACCAAGGAGGAGGCCATCATGCTCAAGGGGCGTGTGTCGGCGACCTTCCCGAAGGCTTTTCTCAAGCAGCTGAAGAGGGAGAAATCCCCGATTTCCAACCTTTTGGACCAATAAAAGTCCGGTTTCGAAAAATAATTCTTTTTTCTTTGCTTTTCCCGGGCGAATATTTAACTTTGCGGCGTTACGGAACAATTAACAATTAAATGTTTAACGCCATGAAAAAGATTGTCTCTTTTGTCATCGTCCTGGCTGCCGTCGCAATGGTAGGCTGCTGTGGAAATTCGAACAAGAAGGCTGCCGAGGGCGCTGCCGCCGCTGCCGCTACCGAAGCTTCGGCTTGCGCAAACTGCGCCGAGAAGTGCGATTCGACGGCTGCATGCTGCGCCGAGAAGGCCGATTCGACCAAGGCCTGCTGCGAGAAATCGTGCTGCGAGAAGGCCGAGGCAAACAAGTAGTCGCCGGTTAGGTTTGAGAGTGAGGGAGATTCTTCGGAATCCCCCTTTTTTGTTGCCGCACGGAATTGCCGTGCGGTTTTAGATTCGGCGCGGAATGTGTACGGGGAGTGGAAAAAATGGTTGTTTTTGCATGAAATACCCGCAATTATGAAAGTACTGCTTATCAACGGAAGTCCCCGCCGCGAGGGGAACACCTTCATCGCGCTTTCCGAAGCGGCCCGCGCGCTCGAAGCCGAGGGCGTCGGGGCGGAGATCGTCTCGATCGGAACCAAGGCCGTGCAGGGATGCATCGCCTGCGGAAAGTGCGCCGAACTGGGACGCTGCGTCTTCAACGACGCGCTTTACAACGAGGTCCGCGAGAAACTCGCCGGGGCCGACGCCCTGGTGGTCGGTTCGCCGGTCTACTATGCCGGGCCGAACGGGTCGCTGTGCGCCCTGCTGGACCGGCTGTTCTACTCCTGTTCCGACCGCCTGGCCTACAAGCCTGCCGCGGCGGTGGCCGTATGCCGCCGGGGCGGTGCGAGCGCGACGTTCGACCGGCTGAACAAGTATTTCACGATTTCAAACATGCCCGTCGTGTCGTCGCAATACTGGAACAGCGTCCACGGGAGGCTGCCGGGCGAGGCGGCGCAGGACGCCGAAGGGTTGCAGACGATGCGCGTGCTGGCCCGCAACATGGCGCGGATGCTCCGGGCCGGACTGCTGGCTTCGGAAGGCCGTCCCGAACCGGAAGAGCGGGTCGTGACGAGTTTTATCCGCTGAAAGGCCCGTCCGCAGGGCGGATGAACGGAAAAAGAGCGCCGCTATTTGCAGAATCGGGAAATATTGTGTACTTTTGGGGCACCTTTCGGAAAGATGCAGGAGTGGTTGAACTGGCCCGCCTGGAAAGCGAGTAAACCCCTAAAGGGTTTCAGGGGTTCGAATCCCCTTCTTTCCGCAGCATGCGAAAACCGGGTTGCAAGCGATCTTGCAGCCCGGTTTCTTTTGCGGTTCAGGGTCAGTCGACGCGGGTTTTCCGGCCGGGGTGCTCCGTCTCTTTCTCGCGCACGACGGCGAGCACTTCCTCGACGATTGCGGTCAGCGTCCACGAGGCGTTCGGCCTGCGGGCATGCAGGCGGTCGCACGCGAGCCGGATGGCGTCGAGCAGTTTCAGCGCGATCAGGATGTACGGCGGCAGTTTGAGTTTCGAGATGTCGTACTTCTCCTTGTTGAGGTAGTTCAGGAACGTGTCGTAGGTCGTGCCTAACAGATACTTGCCGAAGGTCTCGAAGACCAGTTTGAGGTTACGGTTGGCATTTTCGCGCTCGAAGTGGAACGATTTGAGGGCTTGCGCAATCAGAATGCGCCATTTCAGATGTTCGGAAACGTACATATTAAGCGGATTTTGATGGTTGATGGGAAGCCAACAGAACCTACCCGGACTTACTGAAACAGCGATGACGGATGGGATGATGAACGTGTGTTTACAGAGGCATTCGGAGTTTCGGGAGGAGTCGTAGTCATATTGGCTGTTTTTGTTCTTTCAAAGGGGTAATCTGAACAAAAATGCAGATCGGAATTTGTGCGGGCAACTACAACCTTAACCCTTGGGTCGGTTTTTGTATCGAAAATTGCATTCGTATAAATTCGGTATTATATGGCAGCTGCAAGCTGTCTCTTCTCCGGGCGTTTGGTGCTTGCGGAATGGCCGGAGAATCCGGGCGCTCCGCCGCGTTCCGGACCGGATGGTCGGAATGGTATGCGCAGATGTCCGGACGGGACCGGTTCGTCCGGAACAGCCGCTGTCCGGGGACGAAGGGGCATGGCGCAGGTGCGGCAGCGATGCGGCATGCCGCCGGGAATGGCGAAAGGGATTTCTGCGAACGGGAAGTGACGGCCGCGATTTCTGCGGACCGGAAAGGATCGAAGGGACGGATGCGGACGCCGAAGGGCGGCGCGTCCGGAGGCCTTTGGCGCGGGTATGGCGGCGGGCGTCCTGCCTTGCCGGAGCGGACGTTTAGAACGGATACCCGATGGCCAGGTGGAATCCGAGACCGTCCTTGAAACTGGAAATGTTGTAGTAGCCCTTCTTGTCCGGGTTCGGATAGGGGGTGTGCAGGCCGATGCCGAGGTCGGCGCGGATGACCAGGTAACTGATGTCGTAGCGCAGTCCGAAGCCTGTTCCCAGCGCGATGTCGTTCAGGAAGCCTTTCCATTTGAGTTCGGCTCCGGGACGTTTGGGGTCTTTCTTCAGCAGCCAGATGTTTCCGGCGTCGAGGAAGACGGCTCCGTTGAGCCGCCCCATGATGCCGAAGCGGTATTCGATGTTGGCTTCCAGTTTGAAGTCGCCCGTCTGGTCGAGGTAGCCGTTGCGGTCGTCCGCGGGCGGGCGGTAGCTGCCCGGGCCGAGCGTCCGGATGGTGAAGGCGCGGATGCTGTTGGCACCGCCGATGTAGAACTGTTCGCTGTAAGGCATCACCTCCGAATTGCCGTAGGCGTATCCCGCGCCGACGAGGAGACGCGTCGCTAGCCAGTTGTTGCGGCGGCCGATGCGGTGGTAGAACTTCACTTCGCTGACCTCCTTGACGAACTGCGAAAAACGGTTGCCGAAGAGGGGCTGGGGCTGCCGTTCGCCGAAGGCCCGCAGGATGCCCGAAAGCAGGTTGCCGGCCGACGTGACGCTGTTCTGCCAGTAGAAGCGCCGGTTGCCCGTGGCGCCGTAGGTCCGCTCGAAGGTGTAGGTGTAGTTGATCGAGGGCACGAACTGGTTGCGGAAACTCATGGCGATGGCCGGATTTTCGTCCATCGTCCGGTCGAAGGAGTCGGTCGTGTGGAGCAGTTTGTTGTAGGTGAGCTTGAAGACCGTCAGCGAATGGCGGCTGTACGGGGAGGTCTGGAAGTTGTAGCCCGCCGAACCGCTGAAGGCGATCAGCCGGAAGAAGCTGGGACGGTTCATCAGGTCGACGCCCAGCTGGAACGACGTGCTCCCCGGGTATTTCTGCTGGCGCGTCATGCTCCGGGGCAGCAGCAGCCTCGGGATGTCGAGGTTGGCGTTCAGCCCCAGTTCGTAGGAGTTGAGCCGCGAGGAGCGTCCCCCGGAATTCTTGTTGCCCGTCTGCCATTCGTAGGAGCCGTTCAGCTTCACGGAGAGGACCTCGCCGCCGCGGAAGAGGTTGTTGTTGCTGACCCGGAAGGTGACGCCCGGGCCGATGAAGCTGTTCGATTTCGAGGTGACGTCGGTCTCCAGGGCCGCCTCCAGCGGGTAGTCGAACCGGGCGTCGATCTCCACGTCGAGCGTGTCGGAGCCGCGCAGCGAGTCGAGCGGCGTGACGCTCAGGTTGACGGAGCGGAAGATCCCCAGTTTGTTGAGGTCGGTCTGCGTCCGGTTCTGGGCGTCGACGGTGAAGAGCTGCCCGGGCCGGAGCGTCAGGGCGCGGGACAGGACCCGGGGGCGGATTTTCAGCGGCCGCCGGGCGATGACGGTCGCGTCCGGCAGGCGCAGCGTATCCGCAGGGCCGGGTTTGATGTTGGTCAGGCGGACCGTGACGTCGCCCACGCGGTAGGGCATGAGGGCCGCCTGCGGAACGTTCGGCCGGAGGTTCAGGCGCAGGGCGACCTGCCGTCGGCCGGCGGTCGTGTCGGCCAGGTACTCCATGTATTCGGGACGGAAATAGTAGTAGCCCCGGTTGCGGAGCAGCTGGGAGATGCGTTTGCGTTCGAGCGTGAGCGAGTCGAGGTTGTACTGCGCCCCGACGCGCAGCAGGGAGGTGGCTTGCAGACTGTCGATCAGCTGTTTCAGACCCTCGCCGACCTGCGGATAGGCGATGGACGAATAGCGCCATGCGGGTGCGATGCCGAGCGTGTACCGGACTTTCGCCTTGCGGCCGCGTTTGCGGTAGAGCAGGGAGTCGGCGGCGCGGGAGCCGAAGTACCCGTAATTTTCGAGGACCTGCTCGGCGACCTTCGTGCGCAGCTGCGGCTGTACCTTGGAGATCAGCACCGGCTGTTTGGCCAGCCGCTTGTAGAACCAGTATTTGAATCCTTTCTCCTTCGGCGTATAGAGGTGGTTGTAGGCCCACAGCCCGACGGGCAGCGGGGTGCGGAGGTAGGGGCTGTAAAGCGGATTGTTCGGTGCGACCGACAGCGGTTCCTTCACCGCCGACTCGGCCGCCGGAGTGAGCACGACGCCCGAATCCGGCTCGATGAGGATCTTTTTCACGCCCGTATACAGCACCTCGTCGCTCCCCAGCCGCCGGGTGGTGGAGCAGGAGGCCGCCAGCAGCACGGCGCAGAGGGGCAGAACGATGTTTCGGATGCGCTGCGGACTCATTTTTTCGGTTTTTTGGTTTTGGGACGCATCGGTTTGAACAGGTCGCCCAGCCGCGACAGTTTCTTGCGGATGACGAAACCCACGCCTGTTTCGGTGATCTCGCCTTCGAGGATGCTCTCGTAGCCCGTGTGGCGGAAGACTTTCAGGTACATGTTGTCGCGTTTGGTGAGCATGTATTCCAGCGAAATGTCGTCGATCAGGTTCTCCTTGAGGTTCTGCGACGGGTCGGCGTCGGTGCTGAACTTGCCGCCGATGACCGCCCGCACGCGGTTGTTGAAGAGGTTTTTCGAGAGCCGGTAGGAGTAGTCGGTGCGCTGGCCGTTGGGGTCGTCTTCGCCGTGGGAGTCGATGCCGAAGGAGAGGTCCACGCCCTTGAGGTTGTTCTGCGCCCATTGGTTCAGCTCCTTCTGGATGAACGTGTTGAGCGGATTCTCGGAGCTGACTTTCGCGGTCGTTCCCGGGCCGGTGTAGGTGTTGTAGATCAGCAGGTTCATCGCCTGGTTGGCGCGCTGCTCGGCCGTCAGCGAGTTCAGCTGGTTCTGCATGGCGAGGTCCTCGGGGGCCGCCAGGCCGAAACTGATCGCCAGGTCGTTGAGCGAGTTGCGGATGTTGATCGAGATGTCGAAATTCACCGGCCGGGAGTCCTGCCCGTCGGAGGAGACGTTGGCCCGCACGGTCTCGACGGCCGTGATGTTGAAGGCCGGGTCGGCGATGTCGCCGATCCATTCGACGTAGCTGTCCGGCGTGATTTTGAAGATTTTCTGCGAGATGACGGGCGGGTTGTAGCGCACGCTTCCGCCCGAAAGCACGTATTTGCCCGACAGGCGGACGTCGCCCAGCGGGTTCATCGTGTAGGTGAGGTTGCCGCCGCCCCGGAGGTCGATCCGGTTGCTGCCGTCGGCCGAGAGGTCCACGGCGGCCTGCACGTCGTTGTTGATGTCGACGTTTATAAGCACGTCCATGCCCCCGATGCGTACCTCCTGCGGCGTGTCGTCCGGGGTTTGGGTGTCCAGCTCGCTGAACGAGACGAACGTCACGACATTCTGCGGGCGTTCCTTCACGTCCATCGGCGAGTCCTGCAT
>OIEV01000721.1_pt1 | contig 19885 bp, 28 predicted proteins | sample 1581881 | NCBI WGS metagenome assembly OIEV01 (sample SAMN03279760, study PRJEB24777) | human gut metagenome | isolation source: fecal sample PR121 from 1 month old male Malay infant, vaginally delivered... | place: Singapore | collected 2005-09-16 | reverse complement strand
ATGTCAGGAAATTCATTTAAACCTCTTGAGGTAAATTTACTTAGACGTCTTTTAAACGAATCTATTAATGATAAGGTATGAAACAGTTTGTTAATATAGAATTTTATAATACTCCTGAAGGGGATGTTATGTTGAAAGAAGAAGGTAAAGCCGCTCGTCTTTTTGAAGAAACTGATTATGAGATAGTAGCTTGGTTGCTTGCCATCATTCGCGACAGATATCCTAATGCTCATGCGGCCTTGATGGAATTATATTCAAAAAGTAATAGAAACAAATCATTTTATGAGTATAAGGTAGCGCATCGGTTTGCTCGTTGTAATTTCGGAGAATATGACCAAAACAAATATGATATTGATTACTTGGGCAGACTTCAATTTGAAGAGGTTAAATGTCCATTAAGAGGAGAATGCATCTTTGAAGGTGTTATCTGTAAACCTAAGCTTTCTACTAAACTTTCTGAAAGAGAAATAGAAGTCTTTCGATTAATAGCTAACCATCTGACAGCAGAAGATATAGCTTCTGAATTATCAATATCTATTTTGACTGTTAACCGACATCGTGAAAATATCAAAGCTAAAATCGGAGCAAGGAACGTAGGAGAGATGATTTCTTACTGGCATGCTAATAATCTACAATAATTTAGCATTTTCCGGGTTCGATTCCCGGCTTCGAACGACGATTTACTAACTAATAAACTTATTATTATGGATGCAAAGAACAAACCTTTTGTAACTCTTCAGAACCGGAATAACGAAGATGTATTTTGGATTCCGAAGCCTACCTCTAATAATGTATTGAATTGCGTAGCTGCTTTTGATGTAATGAGGTATCTTCCTTTTATTGATGCACTAAATAATCTCTCTTATGTAGAGGTGAAAAATGTATCATCAATAGATGAATCTATGAGTACAGTAACTATCAAGCTAATTGAAGAGAATAGTTTAACTCAGATTATTGAGGATATTCCACAGTTTTTATTCCAATTTGTAGAGCAGGCTATGCCAACAAATAACATTCATCAGGGGAAAGGAGAATAAAGATGGATGTGATTAGATTCTCAGATGGTTGGAACGGAAAATTAAAATGTAAATGCTTCACGACTTTTCGTCTTGCTACTGCCAAGTATCAGATTAACAAAACGTATCGTATTGAGTTGAAAGGACAATACATTGGAACTGCAACGATTAAAGGCATGCGTATAATGAAGCTTTATCGGGTGAATGAATTTATAAGTTTCCTTGATACGGGGTATGAACCGGGAGCATTCGTAAATATGATGAAGCGAATGTATATGAATAAAGTTCCTGATGTTCTGCAGGCTGATTTCTACTATATCTTATTAAAATGGGAAGGAGAACAAAAAATAGATTTTGATGGAAAAGAAAAAACGGAGAAAGCTTAACAATCTTCGGTATCGCCTAAGGAAAGATGGATACCAAATTAATGATGAAGTAAAGATTGTCATTCTGCCAGAGGATGGTAAACGAAGTATTAGGCGGGAAGGTGGAATTAAAAGTTTTGGTTATGACTTACAAAACAATTTATTTGAGATAGGAGATAAAACGATAACGGAATAGAAAGGAACTACAGTATGATGTTTATATTATCAGAGGACGAATATAATTCCTTAATAAAAAAGGAAGTCCATGAAAAGGTCGTTGAGAGTTTGCAAGAAGTAATAGCGCAGGATGATGATATTATTTCCAAACTAAAAGAAGAAATTCTCCATAATCGTCCCTGTTATCAAAAAGGGGACAATGTTTATTGCGATGGTTGTCCTCTAGGGTTTGAGAATCTTGGAATATGTAGAGACAGAAAAAATTATTCAAAATAACAAAATAGAAAGGAACATTATGAAAATAATCAAACTAACGAAGAAAGAAGAGGAGTGGATTAAGGAGCTGAAGAAGTTAATTCGAAAGAAACCTAAGAATCTAACTCTCTTTGCTGATGGAAATTTAAACATCTTGAAACTTGATAAGGATGATAATGATGGAGTGGGCGAAAATGGAAGAATGAAAAGTGATAGAATAGTAGAAACTATTCTTAACTCCTGTGATGGAGGTGCATTTTAATTAGAGTAAAACAAAGAAAGAAATGAATGTCAATTTTCAAACAGCGGAAAAGGGTGGCAAATCTGCTACAACCGAATGGTATACCCCGGAATATATAATCGAATCTTTAGGTGGAAAATTTGATTTAGATCCATGTGCGCCTAAAACTGATTGGCATACCGCTAACAGATGTTTCACAAAAGATATTGATGGATTGTCGAAAGATTGGGAAGGGCGGGTATTCCTTAACCCTCCTTACACCAATCCTATTATTAAGTATTTTGTTCATCGATTGGCCGATCATGATAATGGGATTGCTCTTCTTTATGCTCGATGTGATAATAAGATGTTCTTTGAAGACGTCTTCAATCGAGCAGCCTCTATCAAATTTCTTTGCGATCGTATTTACTTTCTTCGTCCAGATGGTACAAGGGGGGATCGTCCAGGATGCGGTTCCGTCTTGATTGCTTACGGTAAAGAATGTGATAAACTTCTTCAAAACTGTAATTTACCTGGTAAGTACATCTCATTATCAAATTATTAATTAGAGTAAAACAAATTAAAAAGGCCCCTCTAGGAGCTACTGATGAATAACTAATTTAATATGCCAGCTTTAAGGAGAGCTGTTGGGTACCAGCCCCATCTGGGTTTGTTCATTGGACCGGGTGAAATTCCCGGTCTTTTTTAGAATAACTTAAATAGCTGAAGATATGCAGAAAGTTTGGAATATATTATGGAAACAGTTCGAATGTGCCACTAATGAGTTTAATACTTATATTGATGGCGGTATTCCTGTTATCGCACAACAAAAAATAGTGAAGTTTATTAAAGAATGGGATAGGCTGAAAGAACAGGCTATGAGGTTTGATGAACTAATGCAGAATCCGATAGAACCTGTTGATATCAAATTACCTTTTGAAGAAGAGGAGTTCCAGCAGACTTGGCAATATTGGAAGGAATACCGTTTGGAGACGTTTGGTAAGACATATAAAAGCCGGGAAGAACAGAAAGTTTTAGATTATCTTGATGATATAAGTGAAGGAAGTCCAGATACGGCAATTAGATATTTAAACTTCGCTATGGCTGGTAGTTATCCAAAGTTTTTTAAAGTGACTGATAATAGTTATACTAACCCACCTAAAGAGATCACTCATGACAGCGACTTTTAATGACTTCATAAATACCTGTAAACAAAGGCAGCAAGAACTTGACCAAGAACTATGGGCTTTTCATTTTTCCCATATTTCCGATATCGAGTTTTGGAAGCTATTGAAAGCTAAAGCAGAAGCCATCATGATGCAAAGAGGTATTAAATCGGCGTTCATTGTGGATCAATACAATAAGGACATAATTCGTCAGTTATATTATTATCTGACTGGAGATGTGAGGAATTGCAGATGGAATGTGCATAAAGGAATATATTTGATGGGAAAAGTCGGATGTGGTAAATCCTTATTGATGTACTCTTATTTATCGGTACAGGATTATCTCACTCGCAAGATAACTGAAACTATTCATGCAAAGCAACTGATAGAATTACTTCAATCTGAAGGTGGAATTACTGGCCTAAGAGAAAGACCTTTGTTTATTGATGAGTTGGGACGTGAAAATTTGGAGATGAAAGACTATGGAAATGTAGTCAAGCCGGTTATAGACCTGTTTGCTATCAGGTATGAATATGGCGGTAGGACTTATGCTACTTCGAACTTTACTCTTGATACACTTGAAGCTGCAAGAGATGTAAAAGGAAAGGTTACTGCGCAAAGGTATGGTAATTTCATCCGAACGAGAATGGACGAAATGTTTAATGTGGTGGAACTCCCAGGAGAAAACCGCCGATTAAGATGGGGAAATAATGGCTAAGAGAGAATTGGCAAAAACTTCTTCGGCTGCCAAAGCTGCTGGAAAAGTACAAGCGGTAAAGGAGTGGTTGGATATGAACTATGAAATTAAGATTAATATATTCGACCACTCAAAATCGTATATTGAGAGTAAGGAACGTGAATACACTACATCAATCACAGAAAATGATATCTATATGCATATGATTGATGATGGTTTGGCCTGTAGCAAGTCGTTATTAAAGGCTATATTGACTTCTCCTAATCAGATGACAGCATATAATCCGGTTACAGAGTATTTTGATGGTTTACAAAACAAATGGAACGGTGTCAGCCAAATAGATTTGTATTGCAGCTTTCTCCGGGCACACGACTTTAAAGATAAAGATGATACGGAATTTTATCAAAACCGGATGAAATACCTAATAAAAAAGTGGTTGGTAGCTGTAGTTGCACAAGTATATGGTAAGAGGCAGAATGATGTAGCAATTGGATTTGTTAATGCTCAAGGCGGAATAGGCAAGACGACACTGATTGAATTTTTGGTACCACGATGTTTGGAAGAGTATTACGTTGTTTCGGATAAAGACGAACGTATATTCAGAATGACAGAGTGTTTTGTTTCCCGCTTTATTATCAACTTTGATGAGTTTGTTGGAATAACAAAGTCAACAGAGAACAGTTTTAAAAATAATATGAGCCGGCTCATGGTGGATATCAAGTTGCCAGGAGAAAGTTTCACCACAAAGATGCAACGTATTGCTTCCTGTGCTTTCACAAGTAATAAGACACAGGAGATGGGAGGGTTTCTGTTTAATTCAGATTCCGGTCTTCTCCGTAGAATAGCCGCTATTGAGATTGACGAGATCGGGGATTACAGAGAAGCCGTGGACGTGGATCAGCTTTGGGCGGAAGCTATGACCTTGTATAATGGAACTTTTGATTATACCTTTAATCGAAAAGATTATGATGATTTCCAAGAATATAACGCAAAGTATGTGATTGAATCCACCGCATATAAATTGGTGAAGGAATGGTACCGGAAGCCGGAAGAAGATGAAGAGTCTTTGTTCCGCATGCCGATGGACATCGTTCGGGAACTGAAAGCTGCACGAAAGATAACTAGCTCAATGACCCGCATTGACGATATTACTATCGGGCAGGCATTGCGCCAGTTAGGATATGAACGTATAGGTAAGAAATTGCCGGGAATGGGTACACGTTATGGATATAAGGTAGTACAACTCTATTAATCAGATATTTGTATATATGTATATTAGATCATAAGGTCTAATATATAAAAAACTATTTAAGAGAAAAATAATTGAAAATGTGGTTACAACCTTACAACCTTTATAATATATGTGTTTTAATATGTTGATAATCAGATATGAAAAGGTTGTAAGTGCATAGTTTGTTATTCACTTACAACCTACTTACAACCACTTACAACCATATAAGTGGTTACAACCGGTAGACTAGATGTAATGTGCTTATATACAATGCTTTGATTGTTAGTTGTAGGTTGTAAGCTAGTATGGGAAATTATTTTAAAAAACAAGTAATATGGAAAAACCAAGTGTAACAATAGAACTAGCACCCTATTTACATGATTACTTATATCATGAGTTTGGGTGTAGAAAAGAAGGTGGGGTAATGGTAGCAACCACTAATGATCTCGGAAAAATGATTCAAGCAATGGTGACAATAAAAGACCGCCCGCCACGTCTTCCTTTGAAAGAGAATCCAATTACATTATATTTGCCAACACAGGAATGGAATCATTTCATTTTAAATGAAAACTTTCTGTATATTCCTGAATGGAAACAAAGGATGTTGCAGGATTACATTGAAGCATCTTTCCGTCTTCGTATTCGCGAATATTTTGTTGCGGGATATGAGAAGGGATTCAAGCAGGATAAGATTATAAAAGCGTTTTTGATGGCATATAACATTAAAAATAACGCAATAAACTATGATGCGATAAAGAAGTATGACTATCGAAATCGGAAAAAGATGATAAAAGAGGTAAATAAGGAAATACAACTGTCTCTTTTCTAAGTGATTGTGTTTTTTTTACGATTAATCTATAAGTAAAAAGATATTTTTTATCTTTTTTATACTTATACTTTTAAGCAATTTATTCATTATTAGATATATAAGCTATGAGTTTAGATGATAAAAGAGCACAAATTAGCGCAATGTTCTATCTTTCAATAGACGATGCGGATATTGATGATTGTTTGGGCGTTAGTTCCATCTCTGTTTCCGGCAATTGGATCGATTTTAATATATCCAAATGTGAGTTGAAAGAAACTAGGTCTGCACCGGGAGAATTGGTACAACAAGAATTAAGCGCTACTTGTACAGATTCAAGTGAGGCGAATGAATCATTTATTAGGGAACAATGTGATGGATATGGGCTACTTCGTATTGATTACTCTAATGGTGAGAGGAAAGTGGTTGGAACAGATAAAAACCCGGTACAACTCTCTATTGAGAGAAGCGGTTCCCCAGTAGCCATCACGCTATCATTAAAACGTTCTAGTGCCGAGTTTTCAAAGTTCCTAAAGTCCTTTTAATAGGCAGTAAGTCATTGTAATTTTGTATCAAACAAATAAAGTATAAAAATACATGGCTTTTTCTTCTTTATATAGTGCTGTTTTGAGAGGTAAATGGTTTATCTCACTCCGGGATGTGGAAGCCAACCAAATCCTGATTAATCTTCTTTTAGAAAGAGGGGTTGAGAGTGAAGATATAACCAAACTATCAGATAAGTCTCCCATAGTTGTATGTGCGATGTCCGAAACAGAAATGAAATCCGGACACGATTTTTCAGATGCACCACAAGATAGTGTGGCAGTCATAGGGCTTCAAGGTTCTATGTTGAAATACGGTTCATACTGTAGTTATGGAACTACTGAAGTAGCAGAGATGGTAAATCAGGCTGCAGATTCCCCGAAAATTTCTGGTATTTTGCTTGACATAGATTCCGGTGGCGGTAGCGTTGATGCTATCGCCCCACTCATTGATGCAATCCAATATGCACAGAAGAAAAAGAAGTGTGTGGTTGCATATTGTGATTTGTGCGCATCTGCTGCCTACTATGTAGCTTGTTATTGCGATGAAATTATTGCTTCTAACACAATCTCTTCGGAATTTGGCTCTATTGGTGTAATGATGAGTTTTCCGGATTATGCCAAATATTATGAGAAAGATGGAATAAAGGTTCATACAATCTATAGTAATTTATCATCTTATAAAAATGCGCCGTTTGAAGCGGCGAAGGAGGGAAAATATGATGCAATCAAAACAGAAGAACTTGATCCGCTCGCAAGAGGATTCCAAGAAGCAGTTAAAAGTAGAAGAGGTAGTAAACTTAACCTCGAAACGGAAGGGATCATTGCCGGGCGCATGTTCTATGCGAACGACGCCAAAAAAAATGGCTTGATTGATTCGGTTGGTACTAGAGAGTTTGCATTGAGAAGAGTGAGAGAATTGCGCAGAGATGCGTATGTAAACGAATATATTAATTCAAAAAGTGCATAATTATGTTTGAAAAAGTAGTTGCTGCCGTATTTGGATATTTGGGAATCTCAGCTTTAGCTAAAGACAAGGACGGAAAATCCTCAATGAGTAAAGAGCAGGAGACTAAACTGGAAGATAAATATGGAAAAAAATTCGTCGAGGAGTTCAAAAAGGATCTTGCCGATTTCGAAAAGGAGGGGAAAACTGCAGAGAGTGTGGTAACAGAAGAACTTCTGTCTGAAATGGAGGTTGAGAAAGGGAAAAATGCGAAAGAGTTGAAAGAGGCTCGTGAACGTATTGCCAAACTGGAAAAAGAGAAAGAGGAAGCCGATGCCATAATCGCTAAGTTGGAAAAGGAAGAAACAGCTGATGCAGGAAAGGTTGTAACAGGAACAAATGCGGATAATATGGGAAAGACTTTTAAACCGGACATGAATCTGTCGCATAATAAATATGTTGATGCTATTTATTATGGAAGACCCGGTGCTTCTTATTCAGGCAATACAACTATTGAAACTACCGAACTGCAAAAAGAATTTGGTAAGTATGTAAATAGTGAACGTCTTGAAATCCTGCAAAGTTTGATGGGAAAGACCGAATCTACGCAGTATATGTCCACCATCGCTACCGATAAAGTGGAGGTTCGTGCACAACAGGCAGCAATTGATTCGGTATTACAGCAGTTTACTCCCCATTGGACGCCCAAAGGAAAAACTAAATTTACTCCGCTTACCATTAAGAATTTCAAATGTAAAATTAACGTTGCTATCGTTCCATCTGATGTGATGGAGGATATCATCGGATATCTTTATGATGAGAACTTGAAGCCGGAAGATATGCCGGTTGTAAAGTATATCTTAAATCAACTTGTGTTCCCTAAGTTGGACGAAGAGCGTGAGGTTGCTTTGGCTACAGGTAAGTTTGTAGAGTCTAAAGCTGTGAAAGACGGTGATGATGCAACAGAAGCCAATGAAGTTATGGATGGGTATGTCACTCAACTTGTAGCATTGAAAGAAGCGAATAATAAAGCTATTACCTGGTTGCTCAATGGCGAGAAGCTGTCGGATGAACAGCTGGTAGATCAGATCGACAAGGCGGTTGAAGAGGTTAAACCGTTATACAAAAAGAAACAGATGTTTATTCATGCCGATCCGGACATTGTAACGCGCTATGGAAAAGCATATCGCAAGAAATATCCTTGGTTGAAGAATGAAGATGGAGAAAAAGTGAAAGTCGATTTCTCAAAATTCACATTTGCTCCACTTGAAGGTATGCGTGGTACCGGAGTATTCTTTATTACTCCAAAAGAGAACTTCAAACATTTGCGTAGTAAGGACCCACAAGCTACAAAAATTTGGATGCAAGGAGAAAACTATAAGGTGAAAATTTTTGCGGAATGGTGGGAAGCAACTGGATTTTGGATTGCTGAAGCTATTTTTGCATATATTCCACCCACAGAGTCAGGAGCGTCTGCCTCCGAAGCTGGTGGGCTTTAAAAAATAAAAGGAGGTAAAATTATGGCAGAATCAGTATATCAGTTTGCATCGGTTCCTAAGAAGACATCGAATGCAGGACGCCCGAAAGGTAAAAAGGCGTATATTGTCTATTTCCGCTGGAATGATGTAAAGACATACAACCGTGATGAAAAAGGAGTACGTGTTAAGGAATTCGCTTTGGTAGAAGGGAAAAAACCGATTGCAGTCTATGCAACGGACTCTACTATTAACATTTATCACACAAGTGAAGGAGAAGACGATGCGCGTGGCTTCATTCATCATGTAGACTATGAGCATCCAGGAACAGAGGTTGAACATGATGAATTTGTAAACAACAATATCAATGAAGATTTAGGAGCTATTGTTTTTGGCTGCTCAGGTGATGATGCAAAGATAGCAGGTACTCCCTGTACTCCATTGAAACTCACAAAAGCAGATTCACAGGATAACAAAGAAGGTGATAAAAATACGATCAACTTGGCAAGTTCACTGCGTGGGGCTACAATTGGACATATTGCCAAGAGCCTTATTCCGGCTACAGACAGTGAGGAAATCAATGCTATTTTAGGATTGGCTGGTAGTGCGTCAGACTCATCTAAAGGAGGTCTATAAATAAGTTTGTTTGTTGTGTTGAGAAGGAGGTTGTGTCAAAACGTTGGCACAACCTCTTTTATATTTTACAGTTCTGCTATATTTTCTTTTGGCTATGCTGCTTTTTCCTCATGCATTTGGCAACAAGTTGCTATATTCCAATTATATCGGGTTATAAATAGTCCCATAAACATATATTTGGCAACTGTAATGAGCCCCTTTCCTTCTTTTATCAGTTTAGCACACATTTTTTTGATATTAAAGGCTATAGCAAAGAAGGCAAAGTCCATTGTAACCTTGTCTTCTCCCACATGCCGGAATCTTCTGTATGCCATGTTGTATTTCATTTGTCCAAACACAGCCTCTGGTTCTATACACCTCCTGCCTCTATGCTTGATACCTTCTTCTGAGAGCAACCTTTCCCGTGCCTGCCGTTTGTATTGATTTAATCGGTGGTTGACTTCTATAATACGGTTCCCCCGAGCTTTAAAACAACTGCCACGCAAAGGGCAACCTTCGCATCTTTTTGCTTTATACCGGGCACTTTCGATGATGTATCCGCTCGCTGTCTTGTCACGTTTGGTTCCTATACGGTTCATGTGCTGTCCCATAGGACAAACGTAATAATCCTCTTGGGCATTGTAATGGAGACTTTCGGCATGGAACGGGTTGGGAGTATAACGAGGACGCTGTTCTTTATGGAAGTAATTGTACTTGATGAAGGCTTCTATCCCATTCTCCTGCATGAACCGGTAATTTTCTTCCGAACCGTAACCGGAGTCTGCCACACAGATATTCGGTAAACGGTTATAGCGGTATTGGAAAGAGTGGAAAAAAGGTATGAGGGTCAGTGTATCGGTAGGGTTGGGAAACAGACGGAAGTCTGTGATGAATTGGTTTTCAGTACCTATTTGCAGATTATATCCGGGTTTGGTCTGCCCGTTCTTCATGGCATCTTCTTTCATGCGCATGAATGTGGCACCAGGATCGGTCTTGGAATAGGAGTTGCGTTCTCCAAGGGTATCAAGGTGATTGTCGTATTCTATCAGCTTGTCACGATACCCTTCAAGTTCCATGACCTGCTTCTTCTTTTTGCGCAGGGCTTTCTTTTCTTCCTTATCCTTTGTTGCAGGCTGGTGTTCCAGGGCTTCTTTAAGTTCATCCACTATGTCAGAGAGCCTGCAGGGAGTAAACTCCACGGATGTGTCTTTTATAGAGTTCTCCTGTGCAATGGCTTCATCCACCTGTTCCAAGAGAATACGGATTTTATCCATTAGTCTCGTACGGTTCCGTTCGACTGTCTTGCGCCAGACAAAAGTATATTTGTTGGCTTTGGATTCAATCTTGGTGCCGTCGATATACTCCACATCAAGGCTGATGAAACCTTTATCGGCAAGGACAAGAACCAACTGGGTAAATACATTATTTATTTCCTCCTTTACACGGTTGCGAAAACGGTTGATCGTGATAAAATCCGGATGCTCATTACCGGCAAGCCAAATATAATGAATGTCACGAAGGAGGTGCTTCTCTATTTTACGGCAAGAATAGATATTATTCATGTAGGCGTAGATTATCACCTTAAGCATCATTTTAGGATGATAAGGACAACGGCCCGTTTCCTTATAAAGCTTCTTGAAACTCTCAAGATTGAGATTGTCAATAACAGCATTCACGATACGGACCGGGTCGGTCGCAGCTATGTTTTCATCAATTCTTTGTGAAAAAAGAACGGTTTGGTTGGGAATGTAAGGACGAAAATGTAACTTTGCCATAACGAAAAACTTTATACCTAAAGATACGAAAACTTTGGGTAATAACAAAGCCCGGGCTTGAGAAAGTCTGGGCTTTGCGCATAAAAAAAGGCTGTGTCAGCGTTTTGACACAACCTCCTTTTTGTGTCCTTTTGCCTATATTGGGATAATGGTACTTTTGTGTATCAAAAAATAAGAATATGAGAACTAAAAAGGAAGAAGGAAAAAAAGTGGAAGCTGATTCAGTAAATAATCAGGCTTCTAGTGTGGAACAAGATCAGGCTCCAAGCGGGGGACTGGCATCTCAAGAGAATTTAGCCATACTGGATCATACAACGGTGGTAATTCCTTATGTTAAGAACAAAGCACAAGGGGATGAGTTAAAAATGGCATTGCGCTCTTTTGATAAATTCCTGCGTTTTGGTGTTAATGTTGTCATCATTGGTGACCGGGAGGAATGGATGAGTGATGTTGTTACAGTCATAGAACATGAATGTGTGTCAGATAATCCTCAGATTGATGTACTTGAAAAATTAAAATTGGCTATTGCTGCCGATGAAGTTACTGATAAATTTATTTGGTCCAATGATGATATCTACCTTGTAGCTCCGGTAATGCTGGCTCATATTGAGGTTCCTAAAAATAAAGGAATCTTGCGTCCAGAACTATATAAAGGCATTTATAGGGATAATATGGAGCGTACAGTTGCATTGCTGGCAGATTTTCCCAAATTAGATTTTGGAACACATACTCCTGTTGTTTACGAAAAACAGAGTCTTGTAGATATGTTTGAAAGGTTCCCGGAATTGAATACAGGTGGTTATTTGATCTCATCTGTTTATTTTAATACTCTCTTTCCAGAGTTTGATCCTATTTCTTCTATCGAATTGAACTGGCAAAGCGATAATATTGCATTGTCTATCGTATCCAAGCAACCGGATCACAAGAAATTTCAGGAACTGGTATCAAAGAAAATATTCCTGAATAACGCAGAAAGTGGATATTCTGACTTTCTAATGAAATATTTGCTTGAAATGTTCCCGGATAAATCCGAATTTGAAGAGTGAAAGAGATTGTAATCGCTTGGCTGAAGAATGGAGCAAATGCTCAAGAAGGAATACGCTTGATGGAACAGTCGGGCGTATCTCCATTAACGTTGCGTCTGGTTCGTTCCAACCCTTCCGGCAATAAGAGAATGATGGTTGCATTTCTTTGCAAGAAATACAATATTAATCAGGATTTTACGACAAACTGGAAAGAAACAGAGATAACATTCAGCCGTAAACCCAAGTCTTTTCGGGAAGAATTTTCGTTTTTAAACGAGAAATCATGTCCGGTGGAGTTGGAGGCACTTGCTTCCCGAAAATTTTCACGATATCATGCATACGTTGAATTACATTCTCAACTCCGCGATTGCACTGATCTGAATCAATGTACTTCTGTTAGCAGACAATTAATAGACAGTTATATTGAAAACCGGATGATATGGGATGAACTGAATTATTATCAGCAGAATAAGTCTTTATTAGGGAAGCATCCGATTTTTAATGAGTTTAAAAGGAGAAAAGAACTATTGGGACTACCGATAAAAGAACTTGTAAAACGCCAAAAACAGATAGAAAACAATATTTGGCGGGTAACTAATGAATTGAATAAAGGAGATAAGCCGCATTTGGATATCGAACGACGGGAAAGACTGGCTGGTTACAAAGCTGAATTGGAAGAGGTGAACCGATTACTTGAATGAGTTATTATTTTGATTTAAAAGAGCTACGTGAAGAACTGTGTGAGTCACGAATGTATTCGAAGCGGTTTGAAATGCTTCAAACATATAAATTGAATAATCTCAAAGAGTTATGCGGCCGACTTCCAAAAGAAAATGAAGTCTTTTTCATAGAAACACGGAAAAATTTTACGGCATTTACTTTTATAGTTTACTTACTCAAGCATACTGGATATTTGGAACACCTGTATATAGCAACTTATTCAACCAATGAACGCATAATTAATGCATTGCTCCGATGGAAGGAGAAAGGGGCCATTGGGAGTATTCATTTGCATATTTCCGAGACAATAAAGTTTCGTATGCCTAAGATTTTTGAAAGGTTGATGGCACTCCATCAAGATGGGGTTATTGAATTGTCTTTTGCGTGGAGCCATAAGAAGATAACTTGTTTGGATACGCCTAAAGGCTTTTTTGTTGTAGAAGGGAGTGGAAACTATGGCGAGAATGCGATGGAAGAACAATATGTATTTTTAAAAAGTAAGGAAGTCTATGAGTTTCGTTGCGGACGAATTGGTTAAGTGGAGAGAAAATCCGTTATGGTATGACAGGATTAACTTTGATGAATATGAAAAGCTGGCAGCTATAGGATATACTCCTAAGCAAATAGCCATGTTTTACAATATTCCTTTGAATGATTTTGAGTGGTATTTCAATTTGGTAGGTTCTCCACTGAAATATCACTATGAACGCGGACAGTTGATACAACAGGCTAAGGAAGGATTATCAATGACAGCCAGTGCAGAAGTTGGTGATAATGTAACTCAGGCGCAGCGACTTGATAAACTACGTCGTGAAGTCGGTTTTAAGAATGCGATTAACCAAGTTTTTTTCGGAGATATAGAGAATGTTTGAAACTTCTTATTTTGACAGGTTACAGGATTACTTGGCATCCGGTTGTACAATGGAACTAACGGGTGATGAGATGGACTATTATAATGCGCTGTACGCCCTGATTGGCATACAGCGGAAATATGGTAAGGATAATGCAATATCTTTCCTTATGCATGATCCTTTTCAGGTAAAAAGGGCTAGGGCCAGGGAAATGTATAATGAGGCTATAAACCTGTTTTTTGCGAATGATTCGGTAGAAAATAACGCTCACCGAAATATGATGTTTGATAATTTGCAGAAAGCGGCACAGGTTGTATTAATGAATGCACATTCTTCTAAGGATATGGAAGTGTATGGAAACTTGATGATACAGGCTGCCAAAATCAAACAATTGGATAAGCCTGATCCACAGAAACGGAAGGAAGTAAACGAAAAGCCCATAAAAATTTATATGCTTGATACGCAGGCTGTAGGAATGCCACAGGTTAACAGGCAATTGCTTGCTGAACAGATTGATTCTATTCCTGATATTCCGGAGCGGGAGAAAGTTCGTTTAAAGAGGGATGCGCAAGTGATTGATGTGGATATAATTGAAATGCTCGATGACCAGGAAACAAAAACTAAAGACATCGACTGATGATGTAGAACAGCGATACGCAAATTGGATGGCACAACTCATATCAATAATGATGCCTTGGGCACTTTATTGGATTGCCGGACGTGCCAGTGCTAAAACAGTGCAAGTATTATCAGAACGAGTGCAAGAAGTTGCACAGGATTGTCAGGGAGCACCATTCGCATGGGTAGCTGATACGTATTCGGATTTGCATAAGAATGTCATTCCTTCGCTTATAGATGGACTCTCTCTATTAGGGTGGGAAATCGGCACTCACTATGTGATTAATCAGGAGCCGCCTAAAGAATGGCAGGAAAGAATGTACAATGTATGTACGGACTGGCGTAACACTATGGTTTTCTATACCGGATTTAATTTCACATTCATCTCTTTAGACAGACCGTCTATCGGTGCAGGACGTTCGTATGTTGGAGTGTTCGGTGATGAAGTCAAGTATTTCCCGGAGGAGAAATTTACGAATCTGTTGAAAGCTGTACGGGGTTTCAGGGTGAAGTATGGAATGAATGTTTGGTACCGTAGTCGTACCCTTACTACCGATATGCCTAATCCTAACCATATTGGCGAATATGACTGGATTCTGAAACTGGCTAAACAGAACGATAAAGATAAAATCCTCTTAATGCTCCAGGCGGGATTTGTCTATAACGAGACGAAAAAGACGTATGTAGCTACCTTACAGGAATATAATGAAGTGCTGAAGAAATATCGCTTTGATAAATCATTAGCTCCAAGTCTTAATAAACTGCAACGGGCACTGGAACTCGCAGGACGCAATATGAAGCGGTGGGAAGAACGATGGATCAAGACACGTTCACGTACATCGTTTTTCTTCATTTCGTCCTCTTATGTCAACGCAGACGTTTTAGGGCTGGATTGGTTTAGTGATGAATTCTCCGAGGGACTTGAAGGAATTCTGTGCAATATTCTTTCGATTATCCCCAAATTGGAAGCCGGGCAAATGTTTTACTGTAATTTGGCTATCCGGCATTTTTATGCTGATGGATTCGTTAATGAGATTATAGAGCAGAAGCCGTTGGGATGGAAGGAGGATTGCACAGTACTTAGGCATTTAGACATGAATAGGCCCATTGAAGCCGGAATGGACTCCGGTAATATGCTATCTATGGTATTTGGGCAACAGGACAAAAAGAAATACAAAGTATTGAAAGAACTCTATACGTTGCCACCTAATACAGCCAGAGAACTGGCTGATAATTTCTTGGAATATTTTAAACCACATAGACGGAAGATATTGAAACTCTATTATGATCGTTCGATGAATAATTATCATAAAGTCAAGGCGGACATGGCTACTCAAATAAAAAAGAATATAGAATACTATGCTGATGGCACAAGGACAGGATGGCAAGTACAGTTAATGAGTATAGGGCAGGGCAATATTGGTAGTAATTTGGAATATCGTTTCTTCATGGATTTGTTAAGTGGCAATTTAGAACGGGGATTGTTTACTATTCAATTTGACCAGTATAATTGTTCCAACCTCAAGAGTGAGATGGAAATAACCGGAACAAAGACCGTAAGCCGTTCTGATGGTAGTTCAGAGATAGTCAAACTAAAGACTGGAGATAAGTTACCTACCAACCGGTTACCTAAAGAGTCAACCAATCTTACGGATGCACTTAAATATCTTATGTTACGTAAGGAATGGATACGGATATGGAAGACTGGGCGCAATATATCTGTTGCATCTAGGGTATAGTTTGTTTTATTCGAATGATTAGCCTCATTGTCTGCGAAGATAGTGGGGCTTTATTGTACACCTGCCTGTAGGCAGGCAGATAGGTCGCATTTTCTTAGGGGAAAATGCGATAGTGGTGGCATTGTAAAGATTTTATCACATTTCCCCCGAAAAAAGGGGGGTGCGACCGCAAAAAGGGGGCGGCGCGTGTCGGGCAGAACTCCGTTTCATTTGCGGTTTTTTAGAAACCGCAAATAGTTTTATTGTTGAAAATCAGGTAGTTAAATAATGCAAACGAGTTTTTGAACGCAAATATCGTCCCAAATTGGAAGAAACATGACCCTGTTGGGATTCAAAATCAAAAAAAAGTTATTTTGGGAAACTAGAGAAAGTATGGGCATAAAGGAAGCATTTGTTTATTGATGTGCGCTTAACTATCAGTAATACAATATTTTATGTATTGCATATTATCGAAAGAATTTGTATCTTTGTTATGTAATCAAAAGGGGATAATTCGCACTTTGAACCTTTTAAATGTTTAATTTTTAACGTAAAACAAAAATGAAAAGTAATGGAAACAGCGCAAAAGGCGCAGTGGCTAACAAAGCCGTAGTGTTAAGTAATGCAGTGGCAAACAACAAAAAGGAAGAAGCGGTACCGCTGTTATTACTTCCGACCGTTCCGCAGGGGAAGCCGCAAGAAAAGCCCGAAATAAAAGAGAAACCGCAGGAGAAACACGTAAATCAGGAAGCGGTTGAAGTCCTTAAAAAATCCTCCGGTGCAATGAGTATTGATGTACTGATGGATAAAGCGGATAGGACTTACTTATTACGGCAGAAATACCAAGAAATTAAAGACAAGAGGAAACAGCTTGAAGCCTTTACAATTTCACATGATAAGAATAATGCGCAATTAACCCTAATTGACGCAAAAGGATTAACGATTTCGACCTCAAACCCTGTGTCAATCGGTAAACTGTTGACCGATTGGATGGATGATTTGAATACTCATTTGAAGAGAACAGAGGATGAAATTCGGGCGGAGCTTGAAGCACTTAACTAACAAAAATCCCCCTATGACATTCGCACTGCCATAGGGGGAAAAATCAAACGATTGTTTAATTTTTAACGTGATTACAAAGATGGAAAATTTATTTGATTCTGCAAAGACTATACAGGAAAAAAGAGAAATTTTAAAAGGATTGTCTAAACCTCTTCAGCAACTTGTAAAGGAGGGAGCTATAAATACAGTTAATGACGGTCTGAAAGAGATATACGCCCAATCAGGACACACACAACTAAAGACATTGCAGCAATGGAACAAAGTAGGGAAACGAGTTGTAAAAGGTTCTCACGCTCTTTGTCTATGGGGTGCACCTAAGCAGATGGACAGGCAACAGCAAGAGGATAACCAAGAAGTAGAAAATGACCCTGCCGACTTTTATCCGATTTGTTTTGTGTTCTCTAATCTGCAAGTAAATGAAAAACAATAGGTTTGAACCTTTCGGGAAATATCTTGAGGGTATTTCCCGAAGCCACGGACGGGCGAAAGTATTTGATGATTTTTTGCAGATAATTGTGTGCTGTCTGTCGATGGGGCGAGCAGAGGAACTTTATTTCAAGACTATAAAGCCGTATTCTAAAGAGGAATTAAATGTGTTCTCACAGGCTTTTGCCGCCCTGATTGTGCAGATGGATAACGAACCTTTAACAGACCCTTTTGGCGACTATTTCGAGGAATTTTTAAGTGATGGGAAGAATGGGCAGTTTTTTACTCCTGTTGGTATCTGTGATTTGATGACACAATTAACGACAGCTGTAAAGCCAGGAGAAGAACGAAAAAGCGGAGATATGAGAGTTTATGATCCCACGTGTGGTAGTGGGCGGCTTTTGCTATCAGCCGCCAAGCAGGACAGGAAGCAGTTTTTTATAGGAGCTGATATTTCATATACTTGCTGTTTAATGACGATAATTAATCTTTGTCTAAATTCGCTCAACGGTGAAGTATTGCACATGAATACACTGTCTTTGGATTGCTGGCATCATTGGTGCATTATCGTGGATAGTTTTACCAAAATTCCAACCGTTTACGAGGTTGACACAAAGATAATCAATGAACCGCCTACCTGTGTTGAAGAATTAAAACCGCAACCTGTAAAGGGATTAATTCAACCCGTTAAAAGTATTCCTGCCGCTACCTTTGTACGGTACACCGCTAAATGAAATAAAAATGAGTAAATATAGTCAATATAGATACAATTTTACATCGTCAGTAAATGGACTTGCAGATATAAACAAAACCCTGTTATTATTGAAAAATGCTATGAACAAGCGAAAAGAACCCGTTCCCAAACATATTGGAAATCAATTTTATAATATAAAAATTTCAAATGAAATGGAACAGGTAGCACGTAAATATTACGATGTAGCATTGCAGGATTTGGAAGTAGCAAATATTATTCCTACTAATTGGATTCCAACGTATAACGAATTAAAGAAAATTGCTGAAACTGCTGATAACAACGATTAATGAGCGAAAATGAGGACATTCTTTTCTTCTGAATAATATATAGGAATAAGCGAGAAAATCGCTAGAATGACAGCAAAAGCAGTCCATATCCCTTTATTTGGGGATGGGTGGGATGCTTTTGCGGTCGCCCCCTGCGCTGCGCTCCGGGGGAAAGTGGAGTCCGCGATTGTCTTGCAGACTAAAGAGGCGGGATTATTTAACGCCTGAAAACGGCGGTTGCTTTACGTAATAGAATTACGATTAAAAAAAATCATCATTTGATGAAAATAAATAGGAATTTGCTTGTTTATTCATCAAATGATGATTATCTTTGCAGTGTCAAGTTTTGATTATGCCAATCAAAGAAGAAGACCTAAAGGGTCGGGATGAGTATTTAGAAGATTTACGATTCCTCCTCCGGCATGAAAACGAACTCCTTGAAGAGGGGTGGTACACGCAAGAGGATCTGAACAAGCTAATCAATGAGGACTGCAAAGGAATTGTTGAGAACTTGACAGATGAATGATTTGGGTAGCCCTTCGGGGCTACTTCAAATCATCATCATAACTCTAAAATATTGTAACTATGGAAGATTTGAAAGAAAGAATCAGGGAATGTTTTGAAGAGTTTTGTACTCTTAAAACAGAGGCAGAAAGGAGAGAACATGATAAGAAGTTCGATGCTTTGATGAAGTCTGTTCCTATTGAACAGCGTAAACAGGCTGGGCAATATCTTCGGGAAGTAATGTTGGAACGGAGAAATCCAAAATCACAAAAAATAAATAAGGATTTGAAAAAGGAACTGGAAGATATACAGGATATCGTTTCTTTGTCGTATATTGCAAAAGAATACTTTAACAAGGATAGAACCTGGCTATATAAGAAAATAAATGGCACAATTCCTTTTACAGAAGATGAGATGAAAATTTTATCTATGGCACTGAAAAGTATTGGAAACAAATTTTTAGATACTTCTGCTTCATTGGCATGAGGCAAAACTTTGACAAGTAAAAGGGCTTCCACGGGTTGGAAGCCCTTTTTTTATTCTTTAAAATATACATTTTGTTGTTATATTTTGGTGCTGTTAAATATTATGCTGATATTTGTACACTAGGCACAAACAAAAGATTCATCTCTGCAGATTGTGCAATCTGTATTAGG